>Ga0265798_10000040_pt1 | contig 304498 bp, 264 predicted proteins | sample P3T30metagenome_FD_192430 | JGI IMG/M metagenome (GOLD analysis project Ga0265798, IMG submission 192430) | Plant litter microbial communities from East Loma Ridge, Irvine, California - P3 T30 | ecosystem: Environmental > Terrestrial > Plant litter > Unclassified | place: USA: California...
TACTGTTAGCTAATCTTTATTCATCGGGTTTACCCGATGATTTGTTAAGTTACCCATATTTCGGACTTATTAAACAAAATCGAATTAATAAGCAGCTGTAAAACGTTCACGGATGTGATTATTCTGCTCTAACTCATCAACCAAAGCAACGGCAACATCTTCCACAGACAGAATACTTCTTCCGTTTTCATCAAATACAGGCGATTCTAAAGAGGTTCTGTATTTTCCGGTTCTGATTCCTGCTGTTCCCTGGTGCATTTCGATGGCGGGACTGAAAAAGGTCCAATCTAAGGTCTCATTTTTCTTGATTTCATTTAAATAATCTCTTGCAGCCGTTGCTCCCGGTTTGATATCTGCAGGGAAATCCGGACCGTCAACCAATTGATTACCGTCGATGAACAAGCTTCCTGCACCACCAACAGTGATCAATCTTTTGACACCAGACTTTTCAACTGCTTTTTCGATGTTTTTACTTCCGTTTAAAAAGTCGTTGTAAAGATTAGGGTTCGTCCAGCCTGCATTGAATGTGTTGATTACGGCATCATTTCCTTTTAAAGCTTCAGCTAAATCATCGATGTTATTGACATCAATACTTTTTGCAACTACATTTTCTTTCTGCTCAACTTTTGAAACATCTCTTACAATGGCATCTACAGAATATCCTCTGTTTTCCAATTCTTTCACCACCTGTGTTCCCACAAATCCTGTGGCTCCTATTACTGCTACTTTTTTGTTCATATTTTTATTATTTTAAACTAATTGTAATGATTATTGTTACATTTTAAAGCAAAAAAATTTAATCAAACTGATCGGCAAATTGCTGAAGAGATTTATCTCCTAAAAAGTCTTTCACCAACTGTTCTGTTTGCTCAAAAAGTATCGAAAGATGATTGTTAATCTCCTTCCCCACAGGGCAAGCAGGATTTGGTTTCTGATTTTTCTTCCCTAAAACTTCATTGTTTTTTACCGCTCCATAGATTTCAGAAATTTTTATTGCTTCAGCGCTTTTTGCCAGCTTGGTTCCGCCTTCTTTTCCCAACCGGCTTGTTATTAATCCGGCTTCTCGCAATTCGCTTAATTCCTTACGTACAATTACAGGATTTACATTAATGCTTCCCGCAATCCAATCAGAAGTGAGCCACTCCTGAGGAAATTTTGCTAATAAAGTCATGATATGTACTGCCGTAGCAAATCTTGTATTGCTCATAAATTATGTGGCAAAGATACAAAATTTTTAACTGTAACAAAATTAATTACAATTAAATAATTTACCTGTAATTAATTTTATTAGAAGCTATTTTGTTTCAATTTCAACAATTTTTTTCCCTACTACTCCAAAATATCGGTTGATAATTGATTCATAGATTTTATAACCTTCATCCACATTTGTAAAGATCACTAAGCCTTGTTTTGTTTCAGGCAAAATGATAGCGATCGTATTTACTCCTTTATCAGAACCGCCATGTGAAAGTGCAATTTTATTATTCCCAAGATCATAAATTTCCAAGCCTAATCCAAAAAATTTATTCTCTTTTGTTTTAACCTGTTTGGTTTTAATTTCTTCAAAAACTGTATTTGAAAGCAAATCATTATTCATCACAGAAACTAAAAATTTACTATAATCTTCTACAGAAGTTACTAAATCATCTGCTGCACTTGCGGTTTTATTTTTTACAATATCATATGGTTTTCCGTTTTTGTCATAACCTTTAACAATTCTTTCTGAGTATTTTTTCTCATTCCAAATGTAACTTGTATCATTCATGTCTAATGGTTGGAAAATCATTTCTTTAGCTAAATCTTCCAAACTTTTATGAAATTTATTTTCGATCGCTTTTCGAAGATATTCAAAGCCTTCACCTGAATATTGATATTTTGTTCCGGGATCAAATTCAAAGCTTAATTTTTTGTTCGTTTTCTGCCATCTCCAGTTTGGGAAACCTGTTTGATGACATAAAATCATTCTTGTTGTTAATTTTTTATGTCGCAGATCTTTTGCAATATCAGGATCAACCCAATATTTATCGAGTGACTCATCAAGATTCCATTTTCCTAAACTTACCAATCGTAAAACTGTCATTACGGTCACAGGTTTTGTTAATGACGCCACATTGAAAAGACTGTTATAAGGAGCTGTTTTATTTCTGTCAAGAGTTCCGTAAACTTTGATTTTTGTTAATTTTCCGTCTTCAATAATCCCCAATCCCAAAGTCGGAATATTATTGTCTTTTATTAACTGCTGAAGATTATCTGTGAGGTTTGATTTATTCGGTTCGCCATGATCATAACTGAGAACATCACTCATCATCCAAACACCTTCTTTTTTAATCCAGACGCTTGTGAATTTTGCCTGACCACCCAAAACATCTTCTTTATTCTTTTCACGAATATAAAACTGATGCTCTCCGGTTTGTATAGCTCCATACAGAACGCCGTTATTATATAAAGGGAAAACATCCAAACTCTTTTCAATTACTTTACGAATCGGTTTTTGTTTTGGGTTTGAACAGATATTTTCTTTTGTTCTTTGCAAAAACAATTTTTTGTCCTGAAAACCTCCTTTGTCGTGATAGAATTTCAAATTATCATCAACTTTTTTTTCTAAAAACGCCATATCACAACCATTAAATCCACGTTCGAAAAAGGCACTGTCTTCTTTTTTTAATTCTAAAAATAATGGGGAATTTTTCTCAATTTGGGCTTGTACATTTCCGATGAAAAGGAAGAGAATAAAGATACTGATGCTGAGCTTTTTTGTCATTGAATTATTTTTTACAAAGATTCAGAATAAATTTATTTAAACTCAAAAAATGAACCCGACAAAAACCCGACAATGCTGTTTCAAGTTTATATAATATTGAAATTCAAACGATAACGCAGTTTTTGCTTTTTATCAATTTCGTATGCATTTCTAAGGATAATGTAAATATTTGCGAGTGCTAAAAAAATCATGGTCATCATAACAGATTCTGAACCTAATTTCAAAAGTGCAATCAGCATAAAAATAATCGGCGAAATGATGGCTAAAAATATTTGTAGAGAAATGATTTGTTTTACGATTTGAGATTTCTCTTTTGTAAAAAGCATAATCAATAACGGCGGCAAAAAATTAGCAATCGGAAGCCATGCAAGAGGAAGTGATGAAAGATTAATCATTTTGATTAAAGTAGAATTGAAGACCTCATCTTTTTCTGTCATCAAGATTGACTCTTCAATCTTGATTTCTTCATTTAAAATTTCTGGAACCAATAAATCTTTTTCGGAAATTCCCAGAGTCGAGGCTAATGTCTTCAAAGTATATCCTTTTGGTTCTGTTCCAGCTTCAATCCGTTGAATAGTCCTTACAGAAAGACCTGATTTCTCAGCTAATTCTTCCTGAGTTAGATTCTTTTCTTCCCTTATTTTTTTTAATTCCGACATTACAGAAACAAATTTAAATATTCAGGATTACAAAATCAATTTATCTAAATCTAAAAGCAAATAATTGATGGTCTGATTAATCGTTCTCGTCGCCGATTGCATCTGATTGAGCATTGCCGCACGGTTTTGCAGATCTCCTGCACGATAAAATCCGCCGTCACTGAAAATTACCGATTGATCTGCTTCAGCCTGTTGATCATCAAACTGATAATGCAACCAACGTTGCTTCATATTTTTTACAATCGAATGATCCTGTCTGTTCGAAAATTTCTTTTCAGTATACATGTACCAGATAAAAGGTGGAAAATTCGGAGATTCCAGTTTTTCATTCCAAACATCTCTCAGCAAGTTTCGTTGATGAATGAACTCTACTTTTTTACCTTTAGGATTTAAAGTTGCCAGACCAAAACCTGCTCCCAAACCACCACCAGCAATGTCGATGGCACTGCTCCAGCTGTCATTTTTTACAATTCCACCAGCTACGGAAGCGGCTGCACCGGCAACGATCGAAAATAAAATCAGCCTGTTATTTCGAGAGTCATTTAGATTATCGACATAACTTCCGATCTGTGCTACGCGCTCGCCTTCGCAGTCAAACTCTGCAGCAACGGCATCTAATTCTGTCAGTGCAATGGTAATTTTGCTGTTGATCTTCATCTTAAGCTGAAGAACTTTCACCTGCGAACTTAAAGAGGAATCTTTTTTAAGCTCCATAATCTCGTTCACTTCATCAAGGTTGTCTAAAGCATTTAAAACCAAAATACTTTGGTCAGAAAACACGTTTTTCAGCTTTTGATTGGCGGAAATAATTGAATCTGAATTGTATGAAGGTATTTTGTTATTGTAATTATATTGAAAGGGTGCTTTGCAGTAACTGTCTTTCAGAGTCAGGATATTCTGCTTTATCGTTTGATTCTTTTTGGAAACACAAGACGTAAGCAAAATTGAAATAACAAAAAAATAGGAAAGCTTCTTCATTCTCATCAGACTTTAAAATACTGTCCTAAAATAAAAAAATTACCCGAAAAACAGGTAATTTAATTCAAATATATGCGTTGAATTTATTTAATATCTAACAATTCAACCTGAAAAACAAGGGTACTGTTTGGTCCGATTTCCTTGCTGATTTGCTGATCTCCATAAGCCAAATGTGGTGGAATGATCAATCTCCACTTGCTGCCTACAGGCATTAACTGAAGAGCTTCCGTCCAGCCCTTAATCACTTTGTTTAAAGGAAATGATGCCGGAGCTCCTCTTTTCACAGAACTGTCGAAAACTTTCCCTCCAATTGTAGTCCCGTGGTAATGGCATTTTACCATTGACTTCGGTCCCGGTTTTGGCCCGTCACCTTCAACCATGATCTCATACTGTAAACCGCTTGGCAATTCTACCACGCTTTCTCTTTTACCGTATTCCATCATGTATTCCTGACCGTCTTTCAGGTTTTTCTCGGCCTGCTCTTTTTTGCGTTTAAATAACATATCTGCTACTCCCATATTTTTTTTTACAAAGATAGTATTTTATAGATGGAAGCCAGAAGCCGGGTGAGTGAAGTTTTAGAGTTCTAAATTTTGTTCTATTAATCTGCATCTCAAAATTCAAATAAGTTTAATATTCTCTTAACCTAGAATTAAAAACTTGGCATTATCATTGAGTTTTAAAAACTATATGCCAAATCCCCTAAAATATAATAAGAATTTTGACAAGCTTTCGTACGAAGAAAAACAACTTCTTGAGGAGAATAAAAAAAGTATTGCCGATTTTGTAGAGCATTCATCGACTCTCAGTGACGTTAATTATGCGACAAGAAACGCTCATGCAAAAACCTACGCTGTTCTGAAAGGAGAATTTATCATCAATCCTGAAATGCGGTCTGATTTACTTTATTTATTTGATAAGGAAAAATACAATGTTGTGGTAAGGCTTTCTAATGCCCATTTAAAGATAAAAAAAAACAAAAAAGATATTCCTGCGTATGGTTTTGCGATCAAAATAAAAGATGATGCAGATCGCACCATTGCCAATTATCCTTTGGTCAACTTTCCTCTATTCCCTGTTAACTCCGTTTCTGTTTTTTTAAAATTATTTACAGCAATTAACCGTTTTTTTATTAAAAAGTGGGGAAATATAACGCCGTTATTAGTGCAGACATATCAAGTTATACCAAGCCTTTTTACAAGTTCATTTTTAAAGAAAAGTTTGGAGTTACTATTTAAAAAAAATGACTTTATGCTGTCTTTCGATTATCATTCTGTCGGAGTTTACCGTTTGGGAGAACACATGATGAAGATAAAATTAAGCCCGAAAAATCCACAAAGAAAATTTGATAAAGATTTAAACACAAAAAAAGCAATTGAAAAATTTTGTCTTGAGGAAAATTATGATGCTGATGTGATGATTCAGTTCTGTTATGATTTAAATGATCAACCCATTAATATTTTAAACCGGGAATGGAAAAATTCACCATTTATAAAAATCGGTGAACTAAAAATTGAGAAAAACTCTTTTCTGACGCCAAATACCTGTGATAACGAATTGCTGTCTTTCAACCCTTTCGAAAGTGCAGAAATCTTCCAGCCGGTTGGGAAGATTCAGAAACTACGGGATGAGGCGTATAAAGTTTCGCTGCAGACTAGGAAGAAGATTAATAAGCTTTTGAAATATAAATAAGGTGAATGGCGAATTTATTCTTATAAAACCTTGAAGAAGTTTAAATAAAAAAGGCTCTACAAATTGTAAAGCCTTTCAATATTTATTATTCTATTGTTTCTTTTTCTTCTTCCTTTTTATCAGGGAAAATGACTGAGAGCAGAACCGAAATAACCAATACACCGCCTACAATTCCCAATGAAACCGGCGATGAGATATGATACCAAGGTGCAATCAACATTTTGACACCGATAAAGGCTAAAATAATCGCCAAACCATAAGGTAATTTGCTGAACATGTGAATGAAATTCGCCAGCAAGAAATACAATGATCTCAATCCTAAAATCGCAAAAATATTGGATGTGTAAAGGATAAAAGGGTCATTTGAAATTGCAAAAATCGCCGGGATTGAATCTACCGCAAACAATACGTCAGTAAACTCAATTACCGCTACAACTACTAAAAGCGGTGTTGCCATTTTGATTCCGTTTTGTACGGTGAAGAACTTATCGCCATCGTAGTTATCAGAAACTTTCCAGAAACTTTTGATTAATTTTGCTCCTGCTGTATCTCCGTAATTTTCGTTATCATCGTCACCATCATCGCCCCAGGATTTAATTCCGGCATAGATCAGGAACAATCCGAAAAGCGTCATTACAACATTGATTTTAACGGTATGCCCAAAAATATTCATTTCAGGTAAATACGTCAGGTCAATTAACTCAACTCCGGCAAAAATAAAGATCGCTCTGAAGATCAAAGCTCCGATAATCCCCCAGAATAAAACTTTGTGATGAAGAAATTTAGGAACTTTAAAGAACCCAAAAACCAATATAAATACGAATAAATTATCTACAGAAAGTGCTTTCTCAATCCAGTATGCTGCCTGATATTGTGTAAACTTTTCTACAGCTACGGCATGACTTCCGGCCGTTCCGTCGGTATTGAAGACCCAATACACAACTCCAGAAAAAACCATTGAAAGAGAAATCCAAACGACTGACCAAATGGTCGCTTCTTTTGAAGAAACCTCGTGACTTTTCTTATTGAAGACTCCTAAGTCTAAGAGCAGCATGATAACCACCGTTACCGCAAACCCCCACACCAAACCCGGGTGTAAATCTAAAATGTTATGTTGTTCCACTATCTTTATTATATGTTATTATATGATAAAAGCAATAACTGTAAAAATACAGCTATTGCTTAATTTTGAGTCTAAAATTATATAATTTCAGACATCTTTTATGTAAATTTTACAAATATTTTTGCTTAACTGTTTCAATCGTCTGCTCCAGTTTTCTGTCAGCTGTAGGATCTCCGATAGCATTGAATTTCCATTCGTTGTTTCTCTTATAGAAAACACCCATCACCATTGCGACATGGCCACTGAAAGATTTGTCGTTGGCAATATCATATTTAGCAAAAACTTCTCTCACGTTTGTAGGAGTTCCTTCATAGATACGGATTGACGCAAAAGGAATGGTTCCGAAATCCTGACCTTTATAACTGTTCAAAACCAAAGCAACATGCTCTACCGCCGGATCTAGATTCGCAAAATCAACCGTGATCACTTCATTATCTAATCCGTCATCTCCGCTGATATCACCTGTCAAATCATCTCCGCTGTGCTTTACAGAACCGTTTTTAGATTTCAGGTTACCGAAATAGATTACTTCAGTTGCATTTTTGTTTGTATCATATAAAATGCAGCTCCCGTCTAAATCCACTGCTTCTTTTGAGGTTCCGCCGAAGAAACTTTTCTTCTCAATTGCACCCCAGTTTATTCCGACACAAGCCTGGGAAAGCGTTGTTCCGTTTTCTTTGGTAAGGTTTATTCTCTGACCTTTTTGTAAGTTAATAGCCATATTTATTTTTTTGTTTAGTTATATTTTGAATCTTTTTTTTATTGCTGAAATTTATTTTAATCCCGAAATTTCGGGACAAAGATTTTTTTTAAATCCCTTGTATATTTTTCGTTCGCAAAGGTGTTCCGCTCAGCAAAGAAAAACAAGTCTATCACAACTTTAAAGTTTTAGCTAAATTAGATATTAAAAATTTTTACTTCTTACTTTAAATCAATTATTTAAGTTTAAATTCAACATTGCCCTGAGAATATTCGTTTCTTCATTCACGTCAAATATTTTACTCATAATATCTACATTTTCGAGATTTCTTTGATAATCTTTTAAAACCGCATCTACACCTTCAGGAAGAATTCGCTTGTTTTCGTGAATGGTTTCTTCAAGTTCTTCATTTCTTCTCTTGAGCTGATTCATAACCGAAGCTTGGTTTGATTCGTTTTCGGAAGTATCCAAATAAGATAATTCATCATCAATCAGGTACAATTTTTTTTCTTCAACATTAAAAATAAAATGTTCATCTGATTGAAAAATTTTAAACAATTCATATTCGTCACGCCCGATTCTGTAGCCACACACAAAACGAACTTTAAAATTCTGAATATTGAGCTTACCCAATAATTTTCTTTCTATGGAATAATCCTGATATTGGTAAGACGGAAAGTTGCCTAACTTCAATTTATTTTCGTCCGCTTCCGTTCTGTAGAATTCTACTGCATATTTTTTGTGAAAATATAAAACATCATTCCAATTCAGGGTAAATTTATCTTCGGTGAGATCTTTATACAGCTTTCTTAAATGTTCAGAAAAAACTCCGCTGTAGAATTTCCGGTCTGTTTCAAAATTATCTATTTTCTTTTCTTCAAAGGCATCAATATATTGGTTGTTGATATTGATTTCGTTAATCACTGCCAATAGATCATTTTCCTTTTTCTTTTTGATCTTCGTGAGCAGTTCTATCAGACTGTCAGTATATTGTAAATGAAAAAGCTCGAGTTTATTGTAATCTAAAGTCTTATTTTCTTCGAATAATTTATGAATAATATCTGTTTTTATGTACACCGATATTACGTCAATATTTTCAAAGAAATTAGAGAGAAGTTTAAGCTTTGTTAATCTTCTTCTGCTTTGGGACATTATGATTGCAACCTCCTCATTCACTCTATTTGTCTATTTTACCCTCTGATATTTGCTTTTAATTCTGATTCTAAAGTCTGTAGATCCTGATCTAATTTCCTTCTGCTTTCGGTACCTTGTTTCTGAATCTGCTTCACTTCGTTCAGGGTATTAATCAACATTGCAGTCGTTTCTTTCAATGTTTCTGCCGATACAATTGTCTGCTCGTTTGCTTTTGCTACGTTGATTGAATTCTGCCCCAGACGTTCTGCATTTTTTCTAAGAATTTCTTCTGTTGTAGAAGATACTTTCTGCTGAACTTCAATATTTTGCTGCTGTCTGTGCATCGCAACCGCTAATGAAAGCTGGTTTTTCCAAACAGGTAAAGTCGTCGTTAAAATCGTCTGTGCTTTTTCAGCAATGGAAACGTTGTTATTCTGAACCAATCTGATCTGAGGAAGCGACTGCATCATAATCAGACGCACCACTTTCAAATCAGCCAGTCTTCTGTCTAGTCGGTTAATAAAATCTCTTTTGTCAGCAATTTGGTAATCAGCAAAATTCTGAACATTGGTTTCCATATTTGCCAATTCAACAGCTGCTTTTTCCATTCTCAGATTTCCTGCGATCACCAATTCTTCAATCGCTTTGATTGAATTGACGTTACTGTCAAAAATAGTCTGTAAAACTGCATTATCTTTCGTAGAAGTAATGATTCCAGCATTTACTTTATGAGAAATCTGATCGATATTGCTGGTGATTTTATCATATTTAGCAAAAAGATTATCTACCTGAGTCAGCATCTTTTTCATGAAAGGGAGTCTGCTCAGGAACCCTTTTACGCCACCGTTATTAATCTCATCAACGTCTACATAATTAAGTTCAACCAACAAATTATTGATCAGTTCTCCTACTTCACCGGAATTTGATCTTCTGACGTTTCCTAAGAAACTGTCACTCTGATTGGCTAAAGTTTTCTGCAAATCCGAACCGAAATTCACGATAGACCCAGGATTAGATTCATCAATTGCGTTAGCCAATAATTCATACTTATGACGCTCTGCATCCTGAATCTGACTTAAATTTACGTTTCCGTCTCTATCCACAAGAACTGCCGGAGCCGAACTTTGAGTGGGCTGAGCAGGTTGCGCCGGTGGCATTGGCGTTGGCTCAAACGTCTTCAAAGGCTCGATCGACTGAAGTGGATCTATATTTTGATTTTCCTGATTATCCATATTTGATTATTGATACATTGATACAAATTTCTCAAGACCTTCTCTTTGTCCGCTTCCTACCGCTTCGAATTTCCATTCTCCGTTTCTGTTATAGATTCTTCCGAATTCTACGGCAGTTTCAATAGAGAAATCTTCGTCTAATTCATATTTTAAAATCTCTTCGTTGGTATCTGTATTGAAAATTCTGATGAAAGAATTCCTCACCTGTCCGAAGTTTTGTCTTCTGGCGTCAGCATCGTGAATGGTTACTACAACGGTAATTTCTTTTACGGCATCATCAATTTTAGTTAAATCTATTTTGATCTGCTCATCATCACCATCTCCGTCACCCGTTAAATTATCACCAGAATGAATCACCGCTTTATCAGGAGACTCAAGGTTATTGTAAAAAACAAAATGGTTTTCTGAAACCAGTTTTTTGCCGTCATTCAGCAAAAATAAAGAGGCATCCAGATCAAAAGCCCCACCGGTAGATGTATTATTGATATCCCACCCTAAACCGATAGTGAATTTTGGTGCGTTTATATTTTCTCTTTGTCCTTTCTGTAAGTTAATAGCCATAATTAAGTTCTGTTTGTGTTAAAGTGTTTATATTAGTTTCGTATTCTTTTAATAAATGATAATTGTTGCTTATTGCCAGCTCGAGAAGATGATCCATCTGCTCTTTTTTTATTTTAGACGTAAGATAATCAAAATTACTTGATTCTAAGCCCAAAATATATTTTACAATCCTTGTATTAAACTGGAAACTTGGCTTCAGCATTACTTCTGCAACATGTTCAACGTTTTTCACAGCGTAATAGTTGAAATAGTTTTCAATTTTAGGATCTAGTTCAAAATTCATTAATTCAGCGTAATACATGAATAGAAAATCTGCCTGTACATTAAATTCATTCAGGATTTTATTCACTGTAAATTCATGACTTCCCGTGATTTTTATATCGTCTATAAAAATACAAAGTTTTCCTCTTAAAAAATCTTTGTCGAGATAATAAGTATCATTGGCAATCAGATTTTTACGGTCTTCAAAACTTAAATTTCCGTAATCTGTCGTATACGTATGATTTCTGTTTATTTTTGATAAAATACTCGACTTTTTTCCTTTTTGGAAAAGATAAAAATCAAGTTGTTTTTTGAAGTAAAAACATAAAAAATTAGAAGCTGTCGGAATCGCCATGTATGGGCTTGGCAGTACTAGAATATCTTTATCTGTATTTAATATTTCTTCGTGCTCAGCAATAAATCCTTCAAATAATTCTTTGGCAAATTTCTCAGCGTACGACTTATCGCCATACTTGAAATAGCTGTATTCAGCAGGCGAAAACGTAAACTCGTCCGCCGAATGAATATGGTGCAAGCTGTATCTTTTGTTCATATTATATCGTGTGTTTTAATAAATGTGCGTTGAAACCAAAATCTTTTGCTCCTTTGTAATCTGCAATCGGATTATCACCAATATGCAAAATCTGCTTCATTTGTAAATCCTGATTTTTAATTAAATTTTTAACCTCCTGAAAAACGAGCGGATTGGGTTTAGAAATCTTCAATTCATCAGAATAAATATGAAAATCGATATACTGATCAAGATTTTCATTAATCAGAAATTTTCTCATGGTTTTTCCTTTGATAAAACCTGTGTTGCTCAAAATACTGATTGTTTTTCCCTGATTTTTAATTTCGTTAAAAAACTGATGCAGATTTTCGAAAATAACAACAGGCTTGTATTCTAAAAACAAGTTTTCACTTCTTTGATAGAACTCAGTTAATACCTCCCTGTTTAATTGCTTTAAATCAATTTCTAAAGAATTCAAAATCAACAGATAAATCTCGAAAGTATCTACGTTCCCACCAATTACTTCATTAATGGAATTACAAAGATCATCGTAATATTTTACAACTTTTGCAACTTCATCAATCGGTTTATTCACTTCAAAAAATGAAGAGAACAACTCAACTCTTTTTGCCTTGAATTCGGGATGAGATTTTATTAAGGTAAGCCACAGATCAAAAGAAAAATGTAAGTGATTTTGGATGTCGATATCTGTTTTCAAAATGTTTTTAAGTTAAATTATTTAGCTTTCTATTGAAAAAGATTTTTAAATGGTTCATATCTTTTTTTAAATCAACTGTGTTTGAATTTCAATTCCACCCAAAGATAAAATTTTTCTTTCAATCTGTATTTTTTTTAAGATTATTTAAGATATGATGACATGAATTAGGAATAATACATTGGAGAAAATTTCCATTGTATTATCAACAACTTATTCAATTATAATTACTTTTCAGGCATCACTTTATACGTTGGATCTTCCTGAATATTAACCTCAATAACCGCCTCTGCATTCTTCAGTAGTTTTACAGAATCTTCACTCAGATGTTTTAAATGCAGTTTTTTATTCAGTTCACTGTATTTTCTCGACAGTTTATCCAACGCATCAATGGCACTCATATCGACAATTCGGCTTTCTTTAAAATCGATCACAACCTGTTCAGGATCACTTTCAGGATCAAATTTTTCTGTAAATGCCGCTACAGAACCGAAAAATAATGGTCCGAGAATTTCATAATGCTTAATTCCGTTTTCGTCAATATACTTTCTTGCGCGAATTCTTTTCGCATTGTCCCAGGCAAAAACCAGTGCTGAAATAATCACTCCCACCAAAACTGCTAAGGCAAGATTATGAAGAACAATGGTGATTAAAGCGACCGTCATTCCTACAAAAATATCAGATTTTGGCATTTTATTGACAATTCGGATCGAAACCCATTGAAAAGTACTGATGGCAACCATCATCATCACACCCACTAACGCAGCCATCGGTATTTTTTCAATGAAAGGGGCTCCAATCAAAATGATAATTAAAATGGTGATTGATGCAATAATCCCTGAAAGTCTGGCTCTTGAACCGGCATTTAAATTCACCAAAGTCTGTGCAACCATCGCACAACCTCCCATCCCACCGAAAAAACCGTTGGTAATATTGGCAATTCCCTGTGCAACAGATTCTTTATTGGCACTTCCTTTTGAGTTTGTAATTTCATCGACCATTGATAATGTTAAAAGAGATTCAATCAAACCAACTCCGGCCATAATCATTGCATAAGGAAAAACAATTTGTAAAGTTTCCAACGAAAATGGAAGTTTCGGAATATGAAAACTGGGTAAACTTCCGCTGATGTGGGCAATATCTGCAACCGTTTTAGTATTAATTCCAAAAATCAAAACAATTCCGAAAACGATTAAAATCGCAACCAAAGAAGCAGGAATGACTTTCGTTATTTTTGGAAAAAAATAAACAATTGCAATTGTCAAAGCTGTTAAACTCGACATTATATATAAGGATGTACCCTGCAACCAACCTACAATTCCATTTGCATCAACGATTTTAAACTGCTCGACCTGAGCCATAAAAATAATGACTGCTAAACCATTTAGAAAACCATACATTACAGGTTGCGGAATTAATCTTACAAATTTTCCGAGCTTAAAAACGCCTACCAATAATTGAAAAATCCCTGCGAGAACAACAGTTGCGAAAAGATATTCTACACCGTGAGTTTTTATTAAAGCGATTAAAACGACAATCGTAGCTCCTGCTCCACCGGAAACCATTCCGGGACGTCCGCCTAAAATTGCAGTGACCAAGCCCATCATAAAAGCCGCATAAAGTCCCGTCAATGGTGATAATCCTGCGAGAATCGCAAACGAAAGCGACTCCGGGATCATGGTCATGGCGACCGTAAAGCCGGCTAATAATTCATTTTTATAATTTATTTTTTTTGAAAAATCAAAAAGAGCAAGGGTATTTTTCATTTGGAGAGCGTCGCCGTAAGCGATTATATATCTTACAATAAAACAGGCAAATATTTATTCAAAATAGAATAATGAGTTGTTTTGATGAATATGATGAATTTAAAATTAATTAATTCACAAAATCAAATTTATTTTTATTTTCGTAAAGGTAAATACTATCAGCCAACTATACAATCTTTGAAAGAAAAGAATTTTTATTAAACAATGCATTGTATCTTATTGAATATCTTAAAGTAAGCAGCAAAATACTTATAATATAATAGATGTAATCACTTTGATAACCTTTCAATTAATAACATAAATTAATTATTATTAACAATTATTAAATTCAATTTTAGTGATTTATTGATTAATTTTTTTTAAATTTGGGGCATTGATAAGTTAATTTTTAATCAAATATTGAGATAGGATTTAAATTCCCCTAATCAAAATATCGTTGGTATTATTCATTATTTTGGGAAATTTAGAGAAAATCTAATTTTGACGAGCCTTAATTTGTCATAGCTAATTAAAGAACTAATCTTGCCTTTAAATAGTTTTAAGTATTATTTTTAAAATGTGTAAAATTTGAATTATTTATTTGTAAATAACTAATTACAAATTAGTTACATCTGTATCGAAAACTAAATACATATTAAATCTCTGATCCTCATATTGCAGACATTAGAATAAGATTTCTACAAAGTTTAAAATAAAACACAAATGCTTATCAGCTATTGATTAATGGAAAATATTTAAAAATAAATCATTATTTATAAATGTTATACAAAGTAATACACATAGGCCAATCAATCAAAGAACTTGTAGACCAGAAAGGGATTACAATAGACAGAATCTGTAATTTTCTAAGTACAGATGAAAAGTCTATACAGAAGATGTACGAGAACAATTCAATAGATACAGAAATTCTTCTGAGATGGTCTAAGTTGCTGGAATATGACTTTTTCAGACTTTACAGCTCCCATTTGATTTTGTATGCACCACCATCAGCAGTCAACAAAAGCAAAGAGAAATCTGACAAGACACCACAATTCAGAAAAAATATTTACACTCAGGAAATCAAAGATTTTATTCTTAAACAAATTGTTTCCGGAGAAATGACGCAGGCAGATGTTATCAAAGAATACTCAATTCCAAAGAGTACACTTCACAGATGGCTGCAGAAAAATCAATCATAAATCACCAAATTTACTTTACTATGAAAATGAGACCAAATTACAGCAAGATTTATCACGATCTTCTTCTTGCAGAAAATCCTGAGAAATTGAAAGACTCAAAAGTCACGGAGCTTCTTCAGAATCTTAACACCAGCGACGAGGTAATTAAGTTTAATGAAAAACTTTTCAAACAATCAAAAGAAAGTTTAGAAAACAACCAGAAGCTAAGAACGTACGACAGAGAAACGATGCTGAAGATATTATCTTACCAAAAGCAACACGGATTCTCGAGTAATTATATTTCAAAAAAATATAAGATCAGCAGAACGACTATTGCAAAATGGAAGAAAATCTGCGAAGACGATATTCAATAATTAAAACAAAAAATGCTGCGATTACCGCAGCATTTTTTATATAAAGTGTAGATGTTAATCTTTCTTCAAAACATCCTTAATTCCATCTAAACCTTCACTGAACTGCGCCAGCAAAGCCACAATCTGCGTCATTCTATCATTATCACCCAAACCCTTGATCATTTTATTTTTGACAAAAGTTTTTTTGATTTCTTCCCAACGGTTTTTTTCGTCTTCGGAACTTAAATTCATCAACTCTTTCAATTTCAGCATATTCGATTCCGCTCCCGTAGTCAGTGTCTGCGATTCGTTTTGGTAATGATTTAAAACAATCTGCGTCACTTCTTCATCCTTTAAAATAGGCTGAATCTGCGAAATCAGCTTATTCATATTCCGGTAAGAACCCTGAAGTTTAAATGACGGTTCGTTTCTGTAATCATCGGCCATTGCAGCGGAAGCGATGTACTGCTTATTGACTTTTAATACAATATCTCTGACTTTTAAAGCATTTTCCAACACCTTTCTGAAATCTGAAATTTCATTTGAACTGAAGTTTCCGGCCAGATCAACATTCGGAGAATTGGTTTGAATGCTTTTGTATAAACTATACAGATTTTCCATTCCCTGATTAGTCAATCGAGTGAGATAGTCGTTGGACATCAGTGCATTTTCAATTAAACTTAAATCAAACAATTCCGTTTTACTTCCTGAAATTTCACCTAAATTATAGGTATCGGAACGGTTTGCCAACATATCCGGGATTTTGAATTTCTCGCCACTTTCTGTATAAGGATTTCCTGCCATAACGAGACAAAAACGTTTTGATCTTAAATCATAGGTTTTGCTTTCGCCGTTGTAAATTCCCTCGATTTTCCTTTGTCCATCAGCTAAAGAGATAAATTTCTGTAAAAATTCAGGGTTGCAATGCTGAATATCATCCAGATACAACATTACATTATCACCCATTTCCAGAGCTAAATTCAATTTTTCCAGTTCCTGTTTTGCTCCGGCGTTTTTCGCTTCATTAGGATCTGTGGAAACAATATCATGACCGATGGACGGACCATTAACTTTCATAAAAACCAATCCCATTCGGTCGGCCATATATTCCATCAATGTGGTTTTTCCATAACCCGGCGGCGAAACAAGAAGCAACATTCCCATTCTGTCGGTGCGTTTGTCGTTTCCTACAGTTCCCAATTGTTTGGCCAAATTCGCTCCGATCAAAGGGAAATAGACGTCGCTGATCAATTTATTTCTTACGAATGAGCTCAGAACCTGAGATTTGAACGTATCAATTTTCAGACTTTTCTTTTTATCATTCACCCATTTCGCTTTCAACTCCTGCAAATGCCTGTATTTTGGAACAACCACTTCATTGAAATTGGATAAGCGGAAATTGAATTCATAATAATTCAAATGATAATCCAAATCTTTTTCTAATGATTTTAAACCTTTCAAATCCGCTTCATAAGTGACATGCAGAATATTTTCAGCGTTAAATTGCTGGGTTACAAAAAACACAGCGGCTTCTTTTTTAATATCATCCTCAAAATTCAGTTCTGAATTGATTAAGAACGCATTCAAAGCACTTTCAGCAATCGAATAGCAGGCTGAAGGATAATTTTTCAACGCATTCAGCTGATCGGTGAACTCAAGATCTTTTCCATTTTCTTTTAAATTTCTTAAGAATGATTCGTAAAGAGAAGCTGCCTTTTCAGAAACGACAAATGCTGATTTATTTTCTTTTTTTAAATAAATGGCAGCATTGAAATCATTGACCTCAGCAAAAAGATGATGGGTTTTGGCAAAAGATTTAATTTCATTCGATAGTTCTTCATTCAGATAGTGAAAGCCTTTATCAGTTACAAAAGATTTTGCAATTAAATTGGCCGCTTCAAACTGTTTCTGATAATATTCTTTTCTTTCCTGATTCAAAAAGTACCAGAACAGCTGCGCCAATGCTCTTTCAGAAGGTGTAAACTGCATCAATCCCAGTTCATTGTGCATCTGCTGAAGTTTTGAGATAATCGTCAGCGCATCTTCATCATGAATCCCTTTCACCAAACCTTCACCAAAATGTTCAGTCATAAACTGCTGAATCGCATTTCGGTTTTGTTCCTCAGTATTGATATTTTTATTCTGCGAAAAAACATTCCATGCTAAATACTCGAAGCGTTTTACATTAGAATTTTCTGAAATATATTCCTGATTCCAGACGTCTTTATAATCTGCAATAGCCTCGAAATTCAGAGGCTCATAATATCCGGTTCCGGTTAAATGGTAATAATACTGAGCATTTCTAAGCACTAAAGTGAGATCTAATTTCTGACGGTTGACGGCAAATTTATAATCACCCAAAGCAATCACATTGTCGCCGTCTGCGTAAATTTCTTTTTTATCTTTGAGTTTTCGGACTGCTTCCTGCTGCGAAGTTTTCAGCAAAGTCTGAATTTCTTCCGCTTTGGCAGAATCTTCCATTTCCATCAGCTGTCGGGAAATATCACGGACTTTCTCAACCATCAAATCGGTCGCAAAATAGCCGTTGATCTCGTTTTCAGCATCGAAAGATTCGGTTTTTGTTTTTACAGACTGCAAAATCCTTTTTGCAGAATCATACAAATTCTGCGTTCTCTTGTTACGCGATTCCGTAAGCTGAACTCTTTTGTTTTGAAAATGACCGTAGGCTTCTTCCCTTTTTTCGCCGATTTTTTGGATAAACTCATCAAAATCAATGAATTTCGTTTCCATTTCTTCCAGCTGAATGGAAAGTTTGGTCAGATATTCATCACATTTTTCCGGAGTCTGAGAAAGCTCGAGAAAATTAATCACCGATTGGTCAAACAGAGTCATTTGTGCCTGAAAATCAGCAGACAGTTCTTTACCGGAAATCTCTCTTTTCCTTTTTGAAAGTTCTAATCTTTCCTGATTTAATCTTGCAAAAATCACCGAAATATTTTCAATAATCTGCGTCGATTGCGAAGTATCTTCGATTTTTAAATTATTAACAATATCCACCAAAAGCTCGAGCTGCGAAGACAAACTTGTGATTTCTTCTTCAATTGTTTTAGCGTCAATCGCTTTCTGCAGATTGATGATATTTTCAGAAATCGACTGTGCTCTCTTTTCGTAAGGTGACAGAGAATTTTCCTGCAACAGAAAATTCACACAGGCGTTGGAAAGTTCTTCTGATCTTGCAGCCAATGACTGATCTAAAGCATCAAGAATTTTCAAATCTACATATTTCAGATCTCTTGCTCCTGTGATTTCACCACGCAACGCCCTGATTTGTGAAAGTATATCGATGTAATCCGTCAGTTCAGAATAATGAATCCGTTTCGTATCATCCAGAATTTTTCCACAGGCAATTTTAATTTTCTCAACGGCTTCTGCTGTATTTTTTTTCTGTTCAACTACTTTTTCAAACTCATTGATCGCCGAATGGGCGATGCTTCTGATTTCTTTTAAAGGCCGATCTAGACTTTCAACCTCATCATCACCGAGGAAGTAATACGCATCTAAAATCGTTGTGGAAAGTTTAACGATATCATCATACAATCCGCTGTAAGAATCTTCTTTATTGAGCAAAGTGATTAATTCCTGACTTTCCGCCATCACCCGCACAATATCTTTATTCCCGATTTTGTAAATCAGCGTGTCTGATTTTTCGGTATTGGGTAACAGTTCCTTAGCATACGGCGTTTGCCAAATCTGAGCTAAATGATGTTTCGTCGTTTCTACACTCTCTCTTAAATAAATGAGTTTTCCATCATTTAAAATTGAATATCCGCTGCATCGAATCGGTGTCTCGATAGTTTGTGTGATAATATTGTATGAAATCAGCTGATAATTATTGGTTTTATCATCATAAAAAACATACATGAAATTTTCGCCATTCGGTTCAGAAATCGTTTTCAGATAATGAAGTCGGTTTAAATCCTGAGAAATCACTTTCAAGCCTCCTGTCTGTAAAGCATAACCATTTGAAAAAAGTACACCTTGATTTTCCGGAAGCAAAACCGCTGAATACTTCAAGGTGTCAACTCTTGAAACGATTTTCTCTTTATGATTATAAATGAAATAACGTTCGGATTCCTGATAAGGTTTAATTTTAAATAAAACTAAATTATCGAGGTCGCAGAAGTGAATTTCAGCATCATCAAGATTCTGATCTTTATGAATGACATCTTCTGAATAAATTCCCTTTCCAGTATCGGTATTGTCTTCGATTTTTATCGTAATGTCGCCACCGATCGATTCCACAAAAACTTTATCTGCCAGAGAAACGTGCGGAAATTTCCCACTACGCTGCATATCTCTGGTTGCTTTCGTCCACGCAAAACCATGCTGCGGCGGATATGTCACCTCCGAAGCACTTCTGGAGTCCACATAAACCAATTGATCTTCCTTAATCAGCCATTTGAAAGCCTTGATATCAGACGTACTTTCAGACAACTGGAAAACCATATACAGATAATTTTCGGTAAAATGAAAGCGCGCGAAAAAAGTATTTCTGTAATATTTATAAAGGTTTTTAAACTCTTCTACGAAGATTTCATCATTGATAAGAGATAAATCACGGGGTTCAAAACGGTGATTATTAAGCGTGTAAATGGAGAAAACATCCGTAATATTGATTTCATTCTGCAGACCCAAATGAGCATTCGATCCGAAAATCAACGTGTTTTTCAGTGAAAAAATATCTTTGGCAACGCAGTTGTGCTCAGTAGAAATTCTTTCATTGGCAATGAGAGAAAAATCTACACCACCGAAAATCTCTTTACGGTTTCCGTTCAGCTTCTGAAGCCTTTGAATGAGATCATTTTTCTGTTCATTCAGACGGCTCTGAATTATTTCGTATGTCCCTGAATTTAATTTTTCTGACATAGTTTGAGATATTAGATGTTAGATGCTAGATTTTAGACTATCATCATAATGTTAAAATGCTATTAAGAAAGCAATCAGTTTTTTTTAAACATTAAGAAGTTTAGAAGACATATAACATTTCTTAATATTACAAAAACTCTCAAAGCATCATTGAACGATTATACAATGAGAGTTTTACTTAATTTTATGGATAGGATTTCATCCTATCCTTTGTTAAACCGTCCCTTTGGGACTTCCAGTAAGTTTAAAGTGACGTTCCTTTTTTATCTGATTGGTTTTTGGTCAACACCGAGATGTTTCGCCATATCCATTGCTCTGGACAGAAGACCTTTTTCCTGTTGGTCAGCAACGCCGTTCAGTTTGAAGATCAGGCTTGCGATGCTCATGTTTTTGATGTCTTCGGAAGAAATATTGTATTTATCGACCATTGCCATTACTTTTCCGATGATGTTTTCGCCGTCACCCAAAAGATTTTCTTTAATCAAAGTAGCGTTTTCACTGTGGCTGATAAATTTATCTAAACCTTTACCGGCAGAAACCTGACGAACAACATTATCAAAGAATGTGTTGTCACCACCTACGATATCAATTTTTGCAGACTTGAACGCTTCTGCCAGAACTCCAGCCTGAGCCTGTGCGATATCTTTCTGAATTGAAATTTGAGCCAGTTCCACTTCTTTTTCTTTCGCTAAAGTCAATCTGAATTCTTCGTGATCTTTTCCGGCATCGTTCAGTTTTTTCATTGCTTCCGCTTTTTCGGTAATTCCGGCTGCTTCTGCAAAAGCCTTTTCTTTGATAACTTCCGCCTGAGCAATACCTTCTTTTCTTTCAGCTTCTGCTTTTTTCTCAATAACAATTGACTCTACAATCCCCTGTCTTTCAGCTGCATCAGCTTTAGCGTGTAGAACCTGAGCTTCAGACAATCCTACGGTTGCTTCTTCTTTCGCTTTTGCATCAGCGATAATTTTGCGGGCTTCGGCTTCTTTTTCAGCTCCGTCACGTTTTGCCTGCGCTTCGATGACATATTTCTGAGCATCTTTCTCTGCAGCTAATCTTCTGGATTCTGCCGCTCTGGTTTCCTGGATTAATTTCTTTTCCGCTTCCTGAGTCGCCAAAGTAATTTCTACCTGCTTTGTTCTGTCGGCAGTTTTGAATGCTTCCAGATCCTTAATTCCCTGCTGCTCTTCAACTACCGTTTTTTCCATGGTCAAACGCTCACGGATCGCATCCTGAATATTTTTCTTTTCCAGTTCAATCGCTTTTTCCTTTTCAATCTGAGCCAGAGAAACAATTCTCTCTCTTTCTGTTGCTTCCAACATTTGATCTTTCTGCACTCTTTCGGTTTCTACCAAATCGGCACGTTCTTTATTTTTAGCCGCAATAACAACCTGACGCTGTTTGTTTTCTTCAGCAATCTGTAATTTTTCTTCTGTTGCAATGCGCACCGTTTCATATTTTAAACGTTCTTCTTCATCCACTTTTAGAATTTCAGCATTTTCACGAGCTTTGATATTGGCAACTTCTCTTTTTTGAGACTCTTCTTTTTCCGCCAATTGTTTTTCAAGCTCTAAAATCGCTTCACGAGCTTCCACATTCTGCTTTGTAATCGTTTTTTCCTCGTCTCTGCGAACCTGATTGGCTTTGATATTCTGAGTAGCCGTCAGTTCAGTAATTTTCTTAATCCCTTCAGAATCAAGGATATTGTCTTTATCTAAATTTTCAATTTTGGTCTGCTCAAGGAAATCAATCGCGCAGTCATCCAAAACATAACCATTCAGATCCGTTCCGATAATATCCAAAATTTCCTGACGGAATTCGCTTCTTGCTTCATACAGCTCGATAAATTCAAACTTTTTCCCTACCGTTTTTAAGGCTTCAGAAAATTTAGCTTCAAATAATTCTCTCAATGTATTAATGTCTGAAGCTCTTTGACATCCGATGGTCTGACCAACATTTACAATATCATCAACCGATTTATTAACTCTGATAAAAAAAGCTACCTGAATGTCGGCCCTCATATTGTCTTTACAGATTAATCCAGCTCTTCCTTCTCTGGCAATTTCCAGCTTTTTTACAGAAATATCCATAGATTCCATTCGGTGAATGACCGGAATAACGATTCCTGCATTGAAGAAAACCTTAGTCCCTCCATACCCTGTTCTTAAAATCACGATTCCCTGAACGGTTTTTTTATACATGGATAAAATCCAGAAAATCAACCCGATAGAAGCTACCACAATGATAACAATCCCTGCAATTAAAGTTGTGTTCATATTTTTTTAGTTTATATATTTAATGTGTTTTTAATTCATAGCTAAGTGTTATAACATTTAATTATTCTCATTTGTCATAATGCTTATTTTAACGCAAAGTCCGCAAAGATCTTGTAACTACCAACTGCTTTTAAGTTACACAAAGCCGTTTCACTTATAGACGTTTTCGAAGTTTTTCAGTTATGACAAACTGCGGATAACCAGATTATTTAAATTTTAGAGCAGAAGCTCTAAAATGTAGTTGAATATCATCAATATTAAGACAACCATAATATTAATTTTTAAAAACGAATTTCTGTGGCTACATAATAGAATTTCCTTTGAGGATCTTCATCTACGATAATCACTTTTGTACCGTGTTCTATTTTTTCGCCGCCTTTACTTTTAACCATCAAAGTCATAGGATCACTCCCGATAAAAACCTCCAGAATCCCTGTTTTATTTCCGTGAATCGTTGACTTCATTCTTCCTTCCCTTCCCAAAAAATCATGTGGCTTTTCTCCTTTATGATTAATTTCCCTAAAAAAAGGATTCAAAGGTTTTAAAAGGAGTTTTGTTAATAAAACACTCAACAAAAGCGTCGGAAAAACCATTACGATTGCTATCCAAATTTCCGGTGAAAAATAGACCTCAAGATAAAATGACCCAAACCAAGTAAAAAACAGTGCAATTGTTAAAAAATAAGTAATGGGAACAATATCCAGATTCAGAAACTTCAAAAAGTGAATAAAATCTGAAGAATTATCTGCAACATGAACTTCTGGCACGTCTACATCCGTATCAAAATCTGCATCAATTCCTACATCGATATCCAAACCCGTGATGATGGTAAATAACCAATAGATCACAGCCAAAATCAGCAGCACACTCAAAACAGTATTTACCGGTGAAAATGAAATATGCAGAAATTCCTGAAAGGTCATAGGTTAGCCTTTTTAAGTGATTCTTTTAGTTTCTGTAAAGCATTTTCCACTTCACCGTCTATATTTTTTACCAGATCATCAATTTCCTTATCAACAGATTTTCCCGCTTTGGAAATATCGCTGTAAGCTTCCGCCATTGCTTCCTGCTGCACTACTTTTTCTTTAAGTTTTTCGAGCATAGAAACGGCGCTGCTGCTGTCAATCTGTGTCATTTTTTGATTGATATCTTTCGTTGCCTCGCTTACCTGCACTCTTGCTTCCAACGTTCTGAGCTCATTTTCCCATTTTGAAATACTCGATTTCAGGTTATTAATGTTCGACTGCATTTTCTCACAATCATCCTGCAGCTTTTCATTTTCCGTTTTTAAATTTTCGCCTCTTTCCTGGGCAATACTTTGCTTTTTAAGCGCTTCTTTCGCCAAACGATCTGCTTCTGAAACTTCAATTTCACCCTTCTCCGATTTCTGAATAAGAAGAATGGCCTTTGTATAATAATCTTTTGCCGTCTGCTCTTCAGATTCAATTTCGTTTTTCTTGCGTATTGAAAGCGCTTTTAGTTTAGCCAAAGCTTCCATGCTTTCCGACAGCTGATTTTTCATATCGGAAATACCGCTTTCCGTAAGCTTTATAGGATCTTCAAAATTTTCCAAAACCGAGTTAATCTCAGCTTTTCCTATCGTATATAATCGTTTAAAAATATTCATCTTTTTTAGTTTATGCTTTATTTACTCATTTCAATCATTTCATTATTAAATTCTCCAACTAAAATTCCTAAAGAATTTATAGAAGCCATCACTTCATTCTGCGCCATATTATCTGTAGGCAGAGTATCTCTGAAGATTACTTTTTTACCAGACTGATCCAAAACAAAAGCGCCATGCACAATATCTCTGTTTTTCTGAAGCAAAGTTTTGTAAAGCGTTTCCGTAGGGTTTTTGATTTCAAATAGAAACTGCTCCATAATCAGTATAGAATCTGAAACAATTAGAATCATATTCTTGATTCCGTTGGATTCTTTTTCAATAATTAAAACTTTCTGATTTTCGTCCTGAAAACTGATGTTAAACTCATAATCTAAAAGCCAATGCTTTACTTTATTAAAGATCTTATTTTTTTCACTCATTTTTCTGCGTATTTATCTCAATGGTTATACAAATGTAATAATTTCTTGTTAAATTGCAAATATTATTAGCAAAATAAATTTCAAAATTCTGTACATTTGCAAAAAGGATTAGACTTATGAGTTTTTTCGGAACCAACATCAAGAAGATAAGGCAGGTAAAAGGGCTGAGCCAGAAGGCTTTTGCAGATTTATTTGATCTTAACCGCGGCGTGATAAGTGCCTACGAAGAAGGCCGGGCAGAGCCAAAAATAGATACACTGCTAAAAGTAGCAGGATATTTTAGTTTAGACATTAACGATTTCCTTACAAAACCACTACAGGTAAACAACTTAGTAAGCGGATCTGTAATAGATACTCTGATGTTTTCACCGTTAGAAAAAATTTCTGAACAGAAGAAAACGGTACAGACCCCCACAGAAAATGGAGAAAACAGCAGTGTTTTGCAAAAAATATTAGCAAACACCGATCTTCTTTTCGAGTTTACGGAAAACACTCCTCTTCTACCTAATTACAGGATTGGAGATTGTCTTTTTCTAGTTAAAGAAAACTCAGCAAACCCACAAGAAACCTTGGTGACTTTAGAAAACGGAAACTTAAAATATCTATCTGAAATTCCTGAAAAAAAACGTTCTGAAAAAATCGCTTACTCCATTGCGGGATATGTTTCTTTTAAGCAAAAAAATATCCTCTCCAGTATTTTGGAAAGGATTGAGATTTTGGAAAACAAATCAAATAAATAATCAATACCTCTATATTTTTTCGAAAAAATCCAGAATTGCTTTATTAAATTTTTCGGGCATATTTTTAGGAGCTTCATGATCTCCACCTTTAAAAATAAGCATTTTTCCGTTTGGAATTTTATCTGCGATAAGTTGGGTGTGTTTTTCCGGCATGACGTCATGCTCTCCGGCCATCACCAAAGTTGGAGCCTGTATTCTGTTCAAAGCGTCCGGATTGATATTGGGCTCGGTAAGAAGAAGCATTTTAAGACGGTAATCCATATTGTTTTCTGCGACCCCTCTTGCTTTCATTTCTTTGACCTGTTGATTGAGGATTTTATTGATTTCAGGGTCTACTGATGTTTCATTATTATACAAAACCGTTCCCATAATCGCCATTTTCTTCACCTTATCCGGATGTTCCATTCCTAAAATGACCGCAATATTTCCACCGTCGCTCCAGCCTAAAATGTTTACATTTTTTAGATTCATTTTGTCTAAAAAAACATTCACGTCATCCGCCATTAATTCGTACGTCAACTTTGTATCATTGGAACTGGAATTTCCCTGTCCGCGGCTGTCTAAACCAATCACCTGATATTTTTTGCTTAAAACTTCCAACTGATTATCAAAACTTGCCATCGAACTGTTGTTTCCGTGGATTAACAAAAGCGGTTCGCCCTGTCCGTATATTTCGTAGTATAATTTTACACCATTGACGTCCATCAACTTTCCTATTTCTTTATTGTTTCCGAAACCTGGGTTGGTATCAACAGCAGAATTATCAATCAATAAAGACTGTTTTCCCGAGAAAGGTTTAGCAACTGAAATTGACATTTTAGAACCCTCATCTTTAGCGTAGGATTGCCAAGGCATCAAAGATGCTTCTTCAAAACCGCCGTTTTTTAAAGGAACTTCTATTTTATTTTTTCCTTGCAATACAAACAATTTAAAATCATCAAGATAATAGCTTCCATTACCTGCAACAGAAATTCCTACAGCGATTCCTTTTGCATTTTTAATAATTTTTCCTTTAAGCTCGTACAAACTCCATTCTCCTTTTTTATAATAAATCTGCGCATCATCACTATGTATCATGCCTTTCATTCCTGTACCTTTTCCGTTAAGAAACAGAGCACTTAAAACCATCCATGAGTTACTGTTTATATCATTGTTGTAAAATATTTTTCCTTCAAGAACAAAATTTTCACCCTGATATTTTTCAATATTGACTGTCTGAAAAACCTGGTAGAGTTGTCCTGAAACTTGAGAATAAATAATAAAGAATAGAAAAAAGAAAAGTTTTAAAGTTAATTTTATCATGATAATGTAATTTAGTTAATAAATAAAAGACAATATAGATTTCCATTTGGTTACAAATCTCTGCAAAAATTAATATTAACTAATATACATTACGTACTACTAAGGAAAATCAACATACATATTTTATTGGATCTGCACTTTCCCGAAGAAAAATACGGCTAGAACCTTCGCAGGTAAATTTGTATGAAAAAAAATATTTTTTATTGCGAGGAATGAAATAGCGAAGCAAGCTCTTTAATCACAGAGATTCCACGCTCCACTCTGAATGACAAACATGCCGTTGAATTTTTCCGCTTTTTTCAATTAAAACAACGATCAACTAAAACATAAAATCTATCTATCATTCATTTCATATAAAGGAATCAATAGTTTAAGTTTTTAGAAATGCGTTGTGTAGCTTTGTTTCAATTAAAATTCAAGCTATGATAAAAGGATTATATGAAACTCACGTACAGGTAAGCAATCTGGAAAACTCGATAAAATTTTATACTGAAGTTTTAGGATTGAAATTTGCTCACAAAGATGAAACTCGCCCGATTGCATTTTTATGGATTGGAAAAAATAAAGAAGCCATGTTGGGCTTATGGGAACAGAAAGAAATTTTGCAGACGAGACATTTTGCATTTTCTGCTGATAAAGAAAATATTCTAAATTACTCTGTTAAGTTCTTGAAAAATAAGAATTTAAGACCTTACAATTTTTTAAAAGACGGAATTGATGAACCCATGGTTTTTGCATGGATGCCGGCTTTGGCCATTTACTTTAATGACCCAGACGGAAATCAACTGGAATTTATTTCGATTTTGGAAGGTGAAGGAAAGCCTGAGTTGGGAGTGATTTCCTATGAGGAATGGTTGGAGAAAAAAAAATAAAATGACAAATCCGGAATTTTAGATTTGTCATTTAGTAACCTTGATGAGATTCGAACTCACATTCCATATTGGCATTGCGGCTGTAAATACGCTTCCCTACTTCTCTGAAGGATTTTTCGGTGCTTCTGTAAACTCTACCCATTAGTCCGCACAGGTCTAACCGGAATATCCGCAAACTCTACGGTAAGCAATATTTTGCCGTAGGCTTTTCCTTTTAAGCTACAAGGCTGTTTTTCCTTTATTGTATTGATGGGATTATCATCCAATCCTTTGGTAAATCGTCCTTTAGCAACTCTTTAATTTTACAAAACAAGACAGGCTTTGTTTCTCACAAAACCCATCTCATATTAATGGTTACCCGTTGTGCATTTTGAAAAATTTCAATATTGGATTCGGCAATTCGAGTGTTTTTTCGTAACAAAGTAGAGAAAAAATGTATCGAGAATGGATTTATCTTCAAAATTACAAACTTCTCGATACGGTTTTCTTCAAAAACCTACTCGAAGTGACGAAAGTATTTTAAAATGCACAACGGGTTAATGGTTATTAGTTTTTATTTCGCAAAAATCTCTTTCAGCTGAGAAAGAATGTTGCTGTTTCCGGAAACGGTGATATCTCCAATTTTGTCGGCAATTTTCTCCATATATTCCATTTCTTTCAGTTTCCACAAAACTTCGTTTTCTTCCATCAGTTTTGCGGTGTTCAGCAAGCTTCTTGTGGAAGCCGTTTCTTCACGACGCATGATGCTGTTGGCCTGAGCTTTTTTCTCAGCGATCAAAACCTGATTCATGATTTCTTTCATTTCTCCGGTCAAGATCACGTCACGAATTCCTGCATCGGAAGCTTTCAGACCAAGATCTTCGGCTTTGTTACCAAGATTTTCAAGGATTTGTTTTCCTATAGAATCTTTTTTCACCAACAATTCATCCAACGTTAAAGCTCCAACGAACTCACGCAAAGCCAACTGCATCAAAATATATAATTGCTTGTCGTATTCTTTATTTTCCATCAACGCTTTTACGATGTTTTCCACTTGAAAACGCACATAGAAATTGATACGAAGCATCGTTTTATCTTTCGTCAAAAGTTCCTGACCTGCAATTTCCATTTGCTGCATACGAGTATCGATAGCTTTTACCTCAACAGAAATTTCATTGTTCCAGAAGTAATAAGTTCCGGCTTCTAAGACTTTAGCCAATTTTCCGTCAATCAACAACAATCCTTTATATTGATTCGTCACAACAAACTTTCTTGTGAAATTTTTCAACTTCATATTTTCTAAGATCGTTTTAGAGATTTTCTCTGTAATCTCAACTTTCGTTAAGTCGACTTTTTGAAACTCTCTGTTCAAAACACCTTTCCAAAAAGCATATTGACCGACGTTCAGCACTTCTTTGAAGATCCCGTTTTCCTGTACCAAAACGATTTCACCATCTTTTACTTCAACAACTTCCAACATCGAATTCAAACTTTCATTTTTTAATAAAAGATTCAAGTCTTCAGTCGTTCTAAATTGATTTTTCATTTCATGAATTTCCACGGATTTATTTCCGAAAATCCAGTGATTCCCTTCTTTTAAAATCTCAATTAAGTTTCGGTTTTTGAAAACCAAACCAACCTGATACGCTTTAATTTGTACATTTTTAAACATCATATTTTATTTTAAGTGTTATTAATTTTAATTAAAAAAGGAAAAATTCGAGATTCCCTCTTCCAAAAATGGCGGAAGGAAAGTTTTTCATGAAATTCCATTCATTTCAGAATAGTATTTTCAAACCTATCTTCTAATTAATCAGATCTTGGGCGTGCCCCTTGCCATCGCCGAAAGCAACATCTCGGGTCGCTGTGAACTTTCGTTCGTAAGCTTCATCAAAAGCAATATTTAATTGCTTTCAATTCACTTATACTTCTATCTTTTTTGCAAACAAAAAAGGATATCCGTTACCATCGCTCACGCAGAAAATCGTTTTTCTTAGAAAATTCAGTCCAATTATTGATTATTCATCAGCCGAATTTTATTTTCAGAAAAAAACTTTTCTTACAAGCCTTTTCAAAATGTTGATTCAACAACTGAAAAAAACTCAAATTTTCCCGTTATAAAATGTTTTTTTAGTGAGAAACATTCAAAAACTCTAATAAAAAATAGATTTTGAGTCTATTTTCACTACAGTGACAGTGTAGTGCTCTAACCAACTGAGCTACCTCATTCGAAGTGAGGGAGGGAGTCGAACCCTCGCATCTAAAAAGCTATTACTCTAACCGAACTGAGTTATATTCCCTTATGGAAATAGAAGGATTCGAACCTTCGACCCATAGCGCATGGTAGAAGTTTTTTGGCAAACTCCTGAAACCTTCAAGTCAAGTTGAACAGAAAAAAAATAATGTTTCTCAACAAAATCCTCTGCAATGGTGCTATACAGAAACACTCAACAAGACTCGCCTGATATTTTGACTAAAATCTGTTTTTCAAAATTTTAGTGTTATTTCATTTTGATATTGCAAAGTAAGGGTGTTATTGCGCAGTGTTTTTGCGTAGAATATTTTAATTTGATTTTTTTATAATTTTCTTTTGTCTTGAAACAAAAGAAACAAAAGTTCAAGACTTGGAAACTTCCGCTAAAAATTAAAATTTAATCCTAAAATCCCCAAAACTTGCGCAAATTGAGTATTTGTTCTTCGGCTCAAAATTTGTCTCGCGCTTCAAACAGTGGGAATTTCTTAACGGATTAATTTTTAATTTTCTTAACGCTACATTTTCCTATGTCGATAAAAAAAGCTTACTCTATGAAAGGAAGCCCATATTAAATTGTCATATTTTACTACTGTTGTAAACACCAATGCAATATTTTTGCGATATTTTTAGCATCGTCAACACCTCTGTGATGTGTGCCTTCAAGCTTAAGGTTCAGTTCGCCCAAAGCTCTTGCCATTCCGACACTTTTTCTGACGGTCGGATGCGTTTGTCCGAATAATGTTTTCACATTAATATGATCATCACTCAAAGGATAATCGACGTTAAATCTTCTTGCCTGATTTTGAAGCATGTTCAAATCATAATTTCCATAGCTTGCCCAAGTCAGGTCTTCAGAATCGTATTCTACTCTCAAAATATCTAATGTATCTTCCAACAAAATGCCTTCTTCATCAAGCATTTTCTGAGTAATGGAAGTCAGTTCCGTACAAAAAGGACTTACTTTTGAGTATTGAGGTTTCACTAAGATTCCTTCACTTTTCGAAATCTTACCGGTTTTTGCATCCATCATACAAACGCCGATTTCTATGATTTCACTCTCCTGACCTCTCGGCGGTCGGTCATCCCAACACGTGGCTTCGAGGTCTATAATTAATATATTGTCTGTTGTTTTCATTTGTTTAAATGTTTATTGTAAAGAGCGGGAAGATGGGAGCAAGAAGACGGAAGTTTGTGACAGTCATTATCCACTTCCAGCCTCAGCTTCAAACTTCCAGCCCAAGGTTATTTCAAAATTTCTCTTAAAATTCTGGCTGCATTGTAAGCATCGTCTGCTCCGCTGTGATGATTTCCTTCAAAATCCATATTCATAGTTTTAAGAGCTCTTTTTAAACCCATCATTTTGTAAAGTCCGTTATAGGCTTTGAACTGATGCATAATGTTAAGATAATTTTCAGAAAAAGGATTTTCGATACCGAGATAATCACATTGTTCCATGATCTGCTCTTTATCAAAATTTCCAAAACCTGCCCAGGTAAGCGAAGTTGAATCATATTCATCCCTGATTTTCTCACAGGCTTCTTCGAAATGAATTCCTTTTTCTTCTATCAATTCTGGAGTAATGCCTGTCAGATCTGTACAAAATTTGCTGATTTTAGACCTTTCCGGAATGACGTAGATGCTTTGTTTCTTGGAAATTGCTTTCGTTGTTCTGTTTAATTCGCAAATTCCTATTTCTATAATATCGACTTTCTGCCCGGCAGGAATCCTGTCGTGTTCCCAACAAGTCGCTTCTAAGTCGACAATTAATATTTGATTTGTTGTTTTCATTTTTATTATTTTATTCTACATTTTTCATTCATCTGCATCTGGTTTTATTTATTGAAAGAGAAAGCGGGAAGAAATACCCTAAAGAAGAATCGCTGCTAAAGCTCTGCAAAGATAAAACCACCAGTACGCATTCTATTTACGTAATATAAAAAGTTTCGATAATAAAATACCGAAACTAAATTTCAGAGTCATTAATTCCTCTTTTACAATTGTTTTTTAATAGTTTTTGAAATTTTCTAAAAGACCTTCAATATTTGCTTTTCCAACAGGATTCATTGAGTGGCAATAGAATTTTGGTAAGTCCAAATAGTTATCCGTACAATATTCTACCAACCATTTTGCACAATCGTAGCCTGTTTTTTCAACAAATTTCTGAGAATCTGGTTCTAAATAATGTTCATCAGCAAGATCGTGGTCAAAAGAAATCATTTCCGGAAGTCCTTTTTCCAAAATCCTGTTGACAAACTGTTCGTAATTTCGAATAATATGCCAGTCTTTTCTGAGAAGAATATCCTGTTTTGTATAATGATAAGCCTCGATAGGATATCTTATATCATCCAGAAATAGTAATCTTTTTGTAATTTCCATTGCTTTAATTATTTTTTTGATGGAAGTTGGAGGCTGGATGCAGGAAGTTATATCAAAAAACTTCAAGCTTCTCACATCCCGCTTCCCGCTTTATTACACCATCATATCAGCACAATTTGAACTTGCGAATGCGTAAGGTTTTGCTTTAAATATATATAGCCCATTCCCAAAATATACCCCATTGCGTCTTTCAAAGCAACGTTGGATTTAAAATCGGGGTCGGTGTTAATGTCTGCGTGTACCTCCATTTCCACATCATAAGTTTCCAGAATAGAGCAAATGGCGTAGGCGATTTCTACGGATTTGTTGACTTCGTTCAACATTCGCTCTTTGATACTGATATTCTGTATTTCTCTTTCTTTTCTGATAAAGGTAAACGCTCCTTTTCCCTCACGAATAAAGACAACTGCCGTAGCATAATTAATGGCGTCACCATAAACGTGGGAGTCAGAACCCACACACACTTTCAGTCGGTGTCCATTTGCCTGTTCGCGAATGATGGCTTCTTCTACCAGCTGTGTGATAGAGTTTCGGAAAATCTTTCCGGTCATGTTTTGCCATGTTTGTTGTTGCGTTTCCATTTTTTCTACATGTTTTAAATTTGTTTTGTTTAAATTTTAATTTGTTAGTTATGAATCATCAATTTTTTAATTATTGACCATTCATTTTTTTGCACTCCGAACTGGATTTGAACCAATACCATCAGTTTTGGAGACTGAGATGCTGCCATTACACTATCGAAGCAATTTTTGTTGATTCATCAGGACTCGAACCTGAACAACAAGAGTCAAAGTCTTGTGTGCTGACCAATTACACTATGAATCAGTTTTTTGAGTTATAAGTTATAAATTATGAGTTTTGAGTATTACCCATTGCACATCACTCATTACTTATATTTTGTACTCTATAAGGGAATCGAACCCTTGTTTTCTGCTCGAAAGGCAGGCGTCCTGAACCGTTAGACGAATAGAGCGATTAAAACAAACTGACTAGGAATCGAACCTAAACAACAAGAGTATATTTCCTGCATGCTGCCATTACATTATCAGCGGTTTTTGTGGAAGTAGTAGGATTCGAACCTACTCAGCAATGAAGCAACAGATTTACAGTCTGCCCCGACTCTCCAACTTCGGCGTACTTCCCTTTTTTATAAATGATAATTGATAAGAGATTAATGATTTTCATTCTAACTTCTAATCTCTAACATCTAACTTCTTTTTTGTGAAGAAAAATAAAGCCTGTCATTATTTTTTTAGTTTGATATAAGAACTTCTACGCTCGACAAACTTTTATTTTTTCTTCGGAACTAATCTCATTTTAGTTATTTGAGATGGTTATGGGATTCAAACCCACTCAGTTTTCACAACGGTTTTGCAGACCGCCCCGACTCTTCCACTTCGGCGAACCATCGTTTTTATGAGTAATCAATAATGGGTAATGAGTAATTTTCACCATATTGATTATTCTTTTTTTATTTAAATTTTAATTAAAAAATAAAGTCTGTCTTAATTTTTGTTTGATATAAGAACTTCTGCGCTTTGACAAACTTTATTTTACTTAAAAATTTATATTATGTTTAATTAACTTCCATCTTCCTTTATCCATCTTTCATCCTTTAAATTTTCATTTTTTGAGTTAAGAAAAAGCCTGTCTATATTGTGTTTTTGGCGTAAAGATCTTCTGCTCTCGACAAACTTTTTCTTTTCTCTTTTGAAACAATTAACATTTAGTTATTTGCGATTCTGGAAAGGCTCGAACTTTCAACTTCCGGTTTAACAGACCGGCGCTCTACCATTGAGCTACAGAATCATTTTTTTGTAATTTCGGAAGGGCTCGAACCTTCAACCTTCGGCTTATGAAACCGATACTTTAACCCATTGAGCTACGAAATCTTTTATATGAACTGCCAATTATCAATTCTCTTTGCTATCAATTTTCAAATTCACTTACGAAGTGAAATTCACTATTGACCATTCACATTATGCACTCCATAAGGGAATCGAACCCTTATTTACTACTCGAAAGGCAGCCGTCCTAAACCATTAGACGAATGGAGCAAATTGTCTGGAAAATAGGATTCGAACCTATAACCTCCCGCATCCAAGGCGGGTAAACAACCACCGTTATCTTTCCAGTTTTGCAGATTCACTTCAAATTCTTTTCCGAGAGACAGTCGGATCGGAAATTTTTCCGTGAACCTTTGCGGTCTATGCGAGATTGTTCATCTCCCCTATATTTTTTCTTTTGAATTCGCGAATGCTTTGCATTTCGAACTCGCAGTGCCTGAGCGACAGTCAGGCAGGTTAGCCATTACCTCAATAGACCTTTTTTGCGGAGAGCAAAGGAATTGAACCTTCACTACTGTCGTAAAACTCATTAGCAATAAGCCGCAACAAACCAATATTTGCCTACTCTCCTTTTGTGACCTCGACAGGATTGTTCATGAATTTCATATTTTATTTATGGTATTCACGAATACTTCGTATTTCGAACCTGTAACCCTCGGTTTAGAAAACCGATGCTCTATCCAATTGAGCTACGAGATCTTTGTAACCCCAGAAAGATTTGAACTTTCAACCCCCGGTTTAAAAGACCGATGCTCTAACCATTTGAGCTATGAGATTATTTTTTGTGAATTGTCAATCGTCAATTCGCTTTGCTTTTCAATTTTTAAAAATTCACTTGCGAAGCAAAATTCACCATTCACCCATTCACACTTTTGGGTATCTCCGGGATCGAACCTGTTCTCCGGTTCCACAGACCAGCGCTTTACCAAATAAGCTAAAGAAACCATAAAAAAAGCGCCTCTTTTCGGGAGGCGCTATATATATTTTGACGTGTCGCTACATTAGCTGACCCATTTATATAAGCACCTTTTATCCACAAATTCGCTATCAAGAATACACGCAAGTCCCATCGGCTCTTGTCCGTGTTGTCTTGAATACTGATTAGATATGTTATTTAATTGTTTCATTATATTCTTGTTGTTTAAAATTGTTTTTTTGAAAGATTAAAAACGTGTTGCTTTTAATTTTCGGTTGCAAAGTAAGTATGATTTTTTTTAACTCACAAATTTATTTTTCAATTAACTATTTGAAAATCAATTGATTGTATTCAAATTTGAGCATAGAAAATTTCTGTCCGTAATATTTTACAGATATCTTAATTACCTAAATGACTGTCTCTCATCGGGTTATTGATCACGTTTTATTTTCTTATTAATTGTTCATTGTTGATTAAATAATTTTCACTTTTATTGTTATTTTTTTTCATTCTAAATAATTTCTGCCAAAAAACACAAAAAACACCCCGATCATCGAGGCGTTTCTGCAGTATTTTGATTAAATTTTTACGAGTTTACAGTAAATAATTTTCAAAGCAAGCACATTTCGCCTCATCCAATATCATCCATTCATATCCAAACGATCCCTTTATTGCAGGGCGATCGCATAGATTTAAACTGATATGTGCTCTTTGTATTATCATAATTTTATTGGTGTAAAGATAAATGTTTTTCTTATTTTTTTAACACATTTTGTAATCCAAGAACAAAACTCGCAGCTTCAAAAAGCTTTACTTTCTATTCTTTATTAATTTCTTCTTCATTCACCAATCTATCCAATTCTTCAAAATCCTGAAGCAAACGTCCCTGGTAATCATATAAACTTTTATGTTCGCTGGTTCTAATGACAACAATTTCTTTAGCATCTATCAAAGAAAGATCAGGAAAAATTTCTCTGAGTTTCTTTATTGTAATTAATGGCGATTTATATTTTCCCATTATCTCATCTACAATCTCGTATACACTTTTTTCTTCATGCCTTAAATGAAAATATTTGATTGTGTTATCCATTATTAAATATTTAATTCAAATAAAAATCAATTCCTAAACATCCTATTTCTCCCCGTTTTATACCTAGAAATATCTTTCAAAATCACCTCATCTTTCGGATTAAAATGTTTCAGTTCGTTAATGATCGAAGAATGATTTTCAACATTTTCAGCAATGATTTCGTAGGCTATGTTTCGGGTTGTTTCCTGAAGTTTCGGGTCTTTGCTGAATTCATGTTTCATCGCCTCCAGATAGATTAATTTCTTTTCAGAAGGCGTTTTTTGATACAAGCTCTGAATTTTTTCATTCAAAATTCCGACATCAGAAATATTCACGAAATAATTATTGAGGCAGTTGAAAGCATCTTTATTTTCTTCCCAGCCTTTCAATAAAATCTTCTGCGCATCTTCAGGAGAATCCATTTTTTTGCGGTAAATGAGTGAACCTTTTACCATCTGATTATTGCTTACATAATCGTCGACAACCATCTGATAATAGGAATTGGCAGATTTCGTATCGTTTAATTCCTTAAACAAATCACCCAATTTTTCTTTTTGTTCAAGCTCTTTGTACAAATCGATTGCCTTTTTATACTGTTTTGCTTTTTCGTAACATTGGGCTGCCTCAGGTTTATTGTTAAGTTTTTTAAGATAAATTACTGCAGCATCATTGTACAAACCACCGTCTTCCAATGTTTTGGCTCCGCGGTAATTATCCTGAAGCAGATTCATGTAGACTTTTGCAGCTTTGTGATAATCTTTTTCGTCAATATATTTTTGAGCTAAATCTTCATATTGATTTCTGATTCTGTCAAAAAGCGAATTCTCCAAATAAAACGTTCCGTCAGCCCTTCTTCTCCGTCCCTGACTTTGATTTTTCTCTTTGTCTTTCATGAAAATTACCACAAGAAAAACAATAATAATGGCGACCAAAAAGATCAATAAATTGCCCATTACTGACCAAAATGTTTTCTTGTACAGTTCGGTAAAGACTGCAATGATTTTCAGAAAAGCCAGGACGACCAAAGCTCTCAAAAACTTATCGGTAAATTTCTGTTTATTCATTGTCGTCAGATTTTAAAATCGTTTTATCTTCTCTGAAAAGTCTATATAAAAGCAATATTACACATATAATTAAAATCCAGACAAACCAGTTATAGCCAAATATTTCGATGAGCGGATAAAATAAATATCCCATCATCACACAAAGGATAACCATCAGGAAAATTTTGATTCCCGTAGGTAAATTTTCTCCGCCAATATTCATTTTCTTTTTTTGAAACAGGAAAGAAAACAGTCCTACAGCACCTATAATCAAAACAACCAGCCAAAAGATTTCTGAAAACGAAATATTCTGCACTTCATCCTTTTTATGATCATCTTTATTAATCATGACCTCCTCATTTTTCTGAAGTTCTGCTGGTGGTTCGATCGTTCCGTAGGCTTTTCCAAGAGAATCTGCCATCAGAATCTGCTTCTTGTTGAGCACTGTTTCTACGACACCTTTTTCAGCAGGAATTCCGTTACCTTTTCTTTTAATAGAATCTGATATTTCCTGACGGAGATTTTCAGAATTTTCACTAATAACTTTTACAATTTTCTTGTTATACACTCTTTTCAGTGAGTCTTTGGATACCGCAATATTATTTTTTAAAGAATCAATTTCTTCAGCAATTTCAGGAAGCGGTTTTCCGCCTTTTTCGAGATAATCTTTATATTCCAATGAATTTTCAGACGAAAAAGGGATGACCGCTTTGATGTACTCATCAGAAACTTTTTTTCTTTCTTTTCGAAAAATAGAATCAATTTTCAGATCAATTTCTGTGATGCCCGATTCGAAAGACAGAGTTTTTGAAAGCTCTGTTTTATCATTGGAAATTTTTCCGGACGATCCTTCGCTGTAAACAGGTTCATCTTTCGTAAAATGAAAACCTATTCTCGCCACCGCAATTAAAATCATAAAAACCCAAAATACCCAGCGATAATTTCGTGAACCGGAACTTCCGTTTCCGTCAGATGAATTATTTCCGGCACCACCAAAAATTTGAGCCCACCAATTGCTTCCAAATTGAAATTTCCCGAAACCATCGCCTCTTGACGTTCCCGTAATATCCAACGGAACGCCTAACTGCAAAGCTCTTTCAGGATATTTTTCAATATATTTTAAATATTTTTCAAACTCTTTTTTATTTCCTGCCATTACTTTTTTAAGGTCGAAAGGAAGGTTTCGCATCCATTCTTCTTCAGTTTCCGGCTTTTGTAAAGATTCAAGAATTTTTTCTTCGCTGATTTCCACCGTAAAGCTTTCAATATTTTGAGGAATTTTCACTCCGTTGGAGGGTTTCTTTATCTTATCTACACTTTGTTTCGGGTTCTGAATCATTGAAATCCAGTCGATTTCTTCCGTTAATTTCACCAGACCAAAATCTGGATGCATCACGATAAAATCAGCATTGATGTTTTGCCAGTCTTCAGGATTTATTTTAGGATAAAAAATCGTATTTTCAGGAATGAACAATTTATCTTCGACACTTTGGAAATAAGCATTTTTTCCAATTTCTGAAGGTGCTACATGTTTAAAAATCAAAAAGCATCCATACAAAACATTCGGCTCATTAGAAGGAATCGGAAATGACTGAACTTCATTTAAATCTATCGCTAAAATTTCCATCTCATAAAGCCACGTCAAAGGAGAAGAACCTCTGATTAAAAGTCCTTTCTTAGGAAAACTATTTTTCGGAAAAGGTTTAATCCTCAGTTCCATACGCTGTAATTTGATTAATGAACGGTATTAAATATTCAGTATACATATGGTTGAGAGTCTTAATTTTTAACAGCGTATTTTCCGGAAGATAATATTCAGAGCCACCAAATTCGGTATCGGTTGCCAGCGCTAAAAAACCATCCGTAGTCGTTGCCAGGTAAAATATCGGAATGAAATTATTAACACTTTTAAAAGTTAAAATTCCACGAGAATCTGCAACAATCTCACTTCCTTCAGAGAAAACAAATCTGTTCTTTATTTTTTGAGCATAAAAAGATACGTCCGTTTTATTTCTTTTCAACATGAGTGAATCATGCTCGGTCATAAATACTTCAAACTTTGATAAGATTAACATCCCATCTTTGTTGATTCCTATATTGTTATAGTTGCTCAGAATTTTATCATCATGATACGTAGGCAATCTTTGTAGTTCACTGTTTACCTTTTCATTATTCTTCCTGATTTCTCTGTCATTTTTCACATTTTCTAATGTAATAAATCCATCAATATTAATTTCTTCAATCCAAATTGCATCTTTTTCCCAGAGGTAAAATTTTCTATTAAAATAAATTAACCGCAGAGAATGATGGATTTTTCTTCCACTCAAATTGAGCTCAGAATACTCTTCTGTATTTAAATTTAATTTAGAAATAAGCTTTTTATCGGGTTGATACTGACATAAAATATAGTGTTGCTGTCGGTTTTTCGCCAAAGCAAACTGTCCTCTCGGTTTCACTGAAATATTCTCAAACAAAACCTCACAACCTCGATGCGTTCTGTATTGATTATAATAATTTTTGTTGTAATAATTATCTGAGAGATAAGTTCTTAAAAGTTGTTTTTTTGAGCTCAGAATAAAAAATTCACCTTCCAGTAAAAAGCTTTCAATCTTATTTTCCGGCATCGGAAACAACAATGGATAATTGATCGGTACCTCAGTTTTCCTTCCTGCAGAATCCTTATTTTGATTTTTTGGAGGTTTATTCTTTGGCGGATTTGCCCATAATTCTTTTAAAGGAAGAACAATTTTCTGCACATGCTTTTTTGTTCCTTTGTGGTATTTGTGAAAATTCAGTTCGCCCTCTGCCGAAGTTGTAACCAAAAATTTCAGTCGGTCTCTGTTTTCGTGAATGACTTTCTGAAGTTTTTGATTGTTTAAATTTTCCTGATGAGTGATAAAAAAAACTTCCAGATCTTTTTCTGTATGCTCTTCATTAAAAAACTTTTCCAACGCCTGAGAAACTTCCAAAACCGGACTTACCTGATTGAGATGATCAATGACCTCGTCTAATTTATCCAAAGAAATCGGAACGGTATCTTGTCCTAAAACAAACACTTTACATTCAGAATGTGCTTTCGGATGTTTGATCACCGCAATCGCCGATGCAAATGCCAAAACTTTCGGAGTTCCCCAATTTTTTAGGGAAGTATCAATCAAAATAATTCTTTCAAAAATATTTTCTTCAGGCGGAATTTCCCTTTGAATATATAAAGCTTCATTATTGGCTACACGGTTCATGAAAACCTCATCTTCATTGGCAAATTCAGACAAAAGCATTCTGCTGAAATCGCCTTTGTTGGTCATATCAGAGACACCGCCAATCGGTTGTTCGCCGGAAGATAGATGTCGCATGGGGATTTTGAGGCCGCTCCAGATTCTTTTAATCAAACTTCCGACCTGAAAAGTTTTTGGTTCGTCAATAAGTTCCTGAATAAAATCTTTGTCAGTTTCTACCGTGGTTTCTTCTTCTACAACATCGTCGTCCAGATCAGGAATATCGATCAAACCTCTCATCGCATCAGCGATAGATTCTGCAGTTGGAAATTGTCTATCTGCATACGCTAAAGCTTTAATGTCTTTTCTAAAAGCTTCATAATTTAAATTTATTTTACTGGCACTGTCAGCTAAAAGGTGTGGAATTTTAAGATACCTTTTGAATAATATTTCTGACTCTTTAACGGTCAAACATGTTTTATTATCTTTAAAAACAGTCTGAATTAAGACAACTCTGTTTTGTCCTGTTTTATAAGTTTTATCTAAAACTTCAAGCTTTTTCAAGAAAAATCCTGCTTCAGACAATAATTCTTTTGTCTGTTCGTGTTCACAATGCTCTTCAAGTTCAGCCAATACACTTCGCAATTGTTTGTAACCATCCTGCGTTGCATACAAAACCAGCAATAGTGCTCCGAAAGGCGGCCATCCCTGAAGTTGCAGCTCCTTTAAAACTTCAATCACATAAACCCGATATGTAACTGTGGAGCTTACTTTAGGGAAATAGATCACATTATTTACCGAATAGGTGGAATTATCGGCTACATCATAATCAGTTCTCCACTCCCAGAAATAATCTTTGTACGATTGGAAATATTCCCTTAACTCCATACCTTTGATTTTTCAGTCAGACGAAATGAGCTTACAGATAATTTTCTGAAATCCTCTTTATTGAGATGCAAAAAAGTTCCGTCTTCTTTCCACAAAAGCCATTGATTCTGATCTCCATTATACTTTCTTTGTAATAAAAAACTCAAATTTTTAAACTCAAAATCAAAACCTGTCGGTAAAAGATGACCGTCTCTCATCCAGAAAGTTTTTCCGGGAAAGCTTAAAAGAGGCGTTCCCATGAAAAGTGCTTGATCATTAATAATAGTCCAATCTAATTTTTCAAGTTTAAATTTAGGCAAAGCAATGATTGTTTCTTTTATATCTGAAATAGAACATAATAAAGCGATTGCAGATTGCTCTTCTTCACTTGGTTTCAACTGAACTACAACCTTTTCTTCAATTCCAAAAAAATTATTGTTTGACAAAGGAAAAGCTAAGCGTAAAGCTTTATCAATCGGCATCCAAAGCAAAGCTGTTCTTACTTTTTTACTTGGAACCAAGGCATCTTTACGAAATAAAAGCCCATCCCTTAATTCGTACAAGATAAAATTAGGCAACTGCTTAATTTCCGATGAAACAGCCTGTTCATCGGTAAAACCTTTCAGCCAGATTTTCTCATCTTCCAAAGCAATCTGAATATTTTTCCACTCACGAATTGCGCCAAGAAAATCTTCATCAGCTTTGGGAAGTTCTGCCCAAAATTGTTTTAAACTGCCTGCAGAATCTTTTGCCATAGACTTTCTATTTCCTGTTGAATGTATTGTTTCTGCTCAGTATTTCTGATCCAGTCACAACGCGTTTGAAGATATCTTAATTTATCTTTAATCACATTTTGTTCTTCAAAACTCAAATTTCCCAAATTCCATTTATCTACAAGAATTTTCACATCTTTCATCACTTCTTCCGGGTTTGGAGTTTTGTTGTGCAAAGCTTGAGGATGAGATTTCGGATGGTCGTCTTTTTCAATTGTTCTGTTGATAATTCCTTCCAGAATTTCAATTTGTTCTTCAGTATCCCAAATGTGTTTCAAAACCCATAAATCTGAAAGAATCGCTTCATTTCTACCACAAATTAAAGCACTTGCAGCGATCAGATTCTGAAGTTTCACGGCTCGACGGTCAGAAATTGCAATTCCTGTATTTCGCAGATTGATAATCGTGTTTAGATATACTTCGTAAATTGGCTTTAAATCAACTGTTTTACATAAATTCTGAAGCTCTTTTATTTCGTGCGCAAAAATTTCCGGAGTTTCTGTTTCAATATTATTTTCCAGTTTCCTTCCGGCTAAAAGTACCTGCTGAAGCAAATCGGGATGTACATAATCTACATTAATTCTAATGAGAAAACGGTCGAATAATGCGTTCAAAGCTTCATCTTCGGGGAGAACATTGCTCGCTCCCACAAACATCAGCGCAGGAAGATTTCTTGTTTCTTTTCCTCTTTTGAAAATCTTTTCGTTCAGAGCCATCAAAAGGGAATTCAAAATTGCTGAATTGGCGTTGAAAATTTCATCTAGGAAAACCATTGACGCTTCAGGCATCATTCCGTCGGTATTGGTGAAAAGTTCACCTTCTTTAAGCTTTCGGATATCAAAAGGTCCGAAAATTTCGTTCGGTTCCGTGAAACGCGTTAAAAGATATTCAAAGTTTTTGCCGTCGGTTACGGTTTTTGCTAAAGTTCGGACGATTGCAGATTTTGCTGTCCCGGGAGGACCGTAGAGAAATGCATTTTCTCTTGCCAGCAAGCAGATTCCGAGTAGATCTACGACGTCGTTTTTTCCAACGAAAGTATCTTTAACGTAGGTAAGAACGGTATTCAGTTTTTCTATATTTTGATTCATTGATTTTAGTTAGTTTTTAAAAGCAAAGGGCACAAAGTTTTTTTTAATATTGTTCTGCTTATTTTTTCGTCCGCAAAGGCAGAACTATGTTCGTAAACCTGCAGTTTATACTCAGCGAAGAAATACAAAATGGTTAGTTTTCTATTATTTTTAATTCTTTCCAAAAAAAATCTTTGTACATTCCAAATTCTGCGATGAGCAATTGATTGATGTATGGAATCTCAGCAAGATTGTAAGCTTTTTTTTGTACAATTCTTTCGAGATATAATTTTCTGTAAGTTTTGTCTTTCAATTCTTCTTCCCAATTGATGTTTTCCAAATCTAAGTCATACCCAATTCCTGAATAATGAAATTGTTGCAGGATAATTTTCAGCATTTTGATTAATAGGTCTTCAGAATCAACATCGTGCAAAACAGATATGATCTGAGGTAAAAATCTCAAAGATAAATCTGCTGATAAAATAGAAGAAATGTCTCTTTCACCTTTAAATGATGGAATTAATTGGTTTAAATCTTTAGCTGTATTTTCTCTTATCAAATGCAATTGTGAACTATGATACAGAACTTTTGCTGCCCAAACTGCCGTTTCCCGGCTACAGTTTATCTTATCGGATAAAAATTCCAATCGCTCTTTTTCGAATTCAGATTCAAAGTAATCTGCAACATCCTTTTCTTCCTTCTGTGATATCGATTTAATATCAGAAAAAATGGTCATTGAACCTTCTTTTCTGAGAAGAAATAAAGTATCTAAAAATGGGGATTGGGTTTCCATCATCTAACAAAAATAGAAATATTATTTGTGAAATTTCAATTTACGCTGTAAGTTAATTGTTAATTGCAAATGATGAAAAATCACGAATAGAGTAAAGTCAATTTATTACATAATGCAGACAACATTCTTAGCCCCGATTGTAGTGAAAATCCTTTTTTGAAAAAAAAGATTGCAACGGAAAGCGGGAAATAGCTCCTAAATATGAGTAATGGATAATTGGTAATGAGTAATTAATAATGTGCAGTTGGAGTTGGTTTACAACTTTGTTTCATGCAATGACATTTAAAAAGTTTTTATCTTTGCTAAAATTTAAAACAAAAATATGAGTGTACACATCAGTGCCAAAAAAGGAGAGATCGCAAAAGTTGTTTTGCAGCCTGGAGATCCGCTTCGTGCACAGTATATTGCAGAAAATTTTCTTGAAAACGCAAAACTGGTAAGTAAAACGAGAGGTATTTTTTATTACACCGGAACTTACAAAGGCAAAGAAATCTCTGTGGGAGCAAGTGGAATGGGTTTCCCGAGCATCGGAATTTATTCTTTTGAACTGTACACAGAGTATGAGGTTGACACCATTATCAGAATTGGGACTTGTGGCGGATATACGAGTAACGTGAAATTATTTGACATTCTCAATGTTGAAAATGCGGCCAGCGAAAGTACATACGCAAAATATGCTTGGGGATTTGAAGAAGAAATTTTTTCGCATCAGGGAAATATTTTTGACATCATCAATGAAACAGCGAAAGAATTATCATTAGATGCTAAAGCAACGAACATTCACAGCAGCGATATTTTTTACAGAAAAGATCCTGCAACTCCTGCGATTGCAACGAAATACAATTGTCCGGCAGTAGAAATGGAAGCTTTCGGATTGTTTGCCAACGCAAAATATTTAGGTAAAAATGCAGCGACGATTCTTACAGTTTCTGATATCATTCCAACCAAAGAATTTATTTCTGCAGACGAAAGAGAAAAAGCTTTGAAACCAATGATTGAACTGGCTTTGGAAGCGGCTTTGAAAGTGATTTAATAAGAGTCAATTTACATCATTAAAAGAGCTTTACTTGATCAGTAGAGCTCTTTTTTATATTCTGAAAAAATTTCTTGCAACTTCTGTAGTTTCATCTGCAACCTCGGAAATACTTATTTTTTTGAGATGGGCAATTGTCTGGGCAACATAAGGCAAAAATTTCGGTTCGTTTCTGCGGCTCTGCATTCTCGGCATATTTTTCGGAAGCATAAAAGGTGCATCGGTTTCAATCATCATTCTGTCGAGCGGAACATATTTAATCACTTCTTCCAAATGTTTGAATCTGTTGGTATCGCTTATTGCTCCTGTAAATCCTAAGTAAAATCCTTTATCCAGATAAATTTTTGCTTCATCTAAAGTTCCGGTAAAACAGTGGACCACTGCTTTTGGAAGTTTTGATAAATATTCGTCGGTGATTTCGTTAAATCTTTTGAAAGCTGCTCTTTCGTGAAGAAAAAGAGGTTTATTCATTTCAACGGATAATTCAAGTTGAGCACGATAGCATTTTTCCTGAATGGGTCTTGGCGAAAAATCTCTGTCGAAATCTAATCCGCACTCTCCAACGGAAACGACGTGGTCTTGTTTTAATAATTTCCTTAATTCCTTACTACTTTCGTTGTTAAAAGATTTTGCGTCGTGAGGGTGAATTCCAGCCGTTGAAAATAAAATTTCAGGATAATCTACTGCGATTTCCGCTGATTCTTTGCTTCCAAGGACGCTTGTTCCTGTAAGAATCATTTGTTCAATTTCATTGTCCAGAGCTCGGTTGATGATTTCTTCGTGTTCGTTGTTGAATTGTTTATTGGTCAGATTAATGCCAATGTCGATAAATATGTTCATAATTAAATTTTAGTTGGCAAAACTAAAATGAAACTGCGCAATCTTTTTACGTAATAAAAAATATTTTTTCATTCATTCACAAAATCTTCCAAAAAACCGATTAAATTTTTCCCGCTATGACTCCACCGGATTCCGTGGCCATCTCTTTCTCTGACTTCAAAAACCAATTCGTGTTTATAATGAAAGAAAACATTCCACCATGTTTTATGGTCTAAAATGTAATGGATTTTCTCCATAACAATTTGCCTTTTTTGTTGATTACTTCCTTTTACTTCTCCCCAAAATTCGTCATCCCTTCTTCCTACATGCTTTTCCCAAGCTCTTTGTGCGATAGTAATTTCATGGTTAAAAGGTCTTTCACAAGCTTCAACTAATAAACTTTTCAAGGGTGGAATTGCATTTTCATCCCGCAGACTTGCTGAAGTCAGTCTTTGTCCTAAAATATTCAGCCAATGGTCAAATGGAATTTGTTCTAATTTCTTGACATTAAATTCATTTGAATTTTGTGAATTAAAAACATAGATGAACTGATTAAAACTTTCATCTCTGTCAATTTTAATTTCTTCATTAAAAAACGGAAGATTGAAATCTAAAATTTCTTCTTTAAACTTATGAATATTTTGACTTATACTGTTCAGATGTTCTTCAGCTAAAATTAATTGATATTTTTCTTTCCAATCTTTTGAAAACAACGGAATAAATTCTTTAAATAAATTCATGATCAAAACATTTTCACAAGATTAACAGAAAGTTTCTCTTCCATAATTAAATATCTAATAAGGTTAAACCAATTTTTACAATGATCTAAAATCCATGCATCGGAAGAAACGATTATTTCTGCATTTTCAGCTAAAAATTTATCCGGATTAAATTCCAATTCAACAACCCATCTGAGGTTATTTTTGTTAGCAAAATCTACAATCATTTGCTTGATTCTTCCACTGTTTGAAACAGGTTTGTCAAAAATCCAAATCAGGTTTTCCGCTTGAGATTTCGTAAAAAATATAGCAACTAATTCAATCGACTGTTGTGTTTGATTAACTCTTTTATAAGTTCCATGAACGCCGGACAAATCTCGAAAACAGCCATCATTTCCTTCAAAAATATAAGCCTTGGAAAGTAAACTTTCCAACAAAATCAAAACATTAAAACCATCGAGATAAATCGTTCCCCCTTTTAAATCTGAAATTTTAAGTTCTTTTGATTTCCGTTGCTGAATTTGATTTTCCGAAGCTGAAGCTCCACGCAAAGCCTGAATCTGACGGGCTTTCAATCGGTAATGGTTTCCCACTAATTCTGACGAAGCCTTTTCAGCATAGCCCCGACTTAAAAGATATTGCATATCCTGAAGAGCTAATTTCAGTTTATCCATCTGTTTTTGTGTTGAAAATAATGAATCGTCTCCCGTATTTTTCCCGCGATTTCTGCTGTTCATATCCAAAAATAATATTTTCAGTTCGAATTCTGAAATTTATTTCTAAAATCTCATTTTAACAGGAGATTAGCCCATTTCGCAGATTCACTCACCTTTTTTGGTGAAATTCTTAGAGTGAAAAATACGAAAAGCAAACCACCTTATCATAAAAAATAAGATAACTACAGTTTCAAAAACGCCTATAAAACAAGCATTTAAAATAGATAATTATCATAAAAAATTACGAATTCAAAATAAAAATTTAATTAAATTATAAAATTATTACATTTAGTCACTAACAAATATTAAATCAAAAAAATGTTTATAGGATATGATGTTGGAAGTTCTTCGCTGAAAGCTTCAATTGTTGACGAACACGGAAAAGTAATTGCTCATGCCAAATATCCGGAAACAGAAATGCCTATCGATTCACCAAAAATCGGATGGGCAGAACAGGATCCCGAACAATGGTGGCAAAACCTGAGAATTCTGACTCAAAAAATAATTGCAGAAAGCCACATTGATAAAAACGAAATCAAAGGAATCGGGATTTCTTATCAGATGCATGGTTTGGTTTTGGTGGGTAAGAACAAAGAAGTTTTGCGTCCTTCCATTATTTGGTGCGACAGCCGTGCGGTAGAAACCGGCGATCAAGCTTTTGATGATCTCGGTGAGGAAGTTTGTATGAATAAACTTTTGAATTCTCCAGGAAACTTTACCGCTTCAAAATTGAAATGGGTCAAAGAAAACGAGCCGGAAGTATATGAAAAAATCTGGAAATTTATGCTTCCCGGAGATTTTATTGCTTTAAAATTAAGCGGAGAAGCAACTACAACAGTCACAGGATTATCTGAAGGTGTACTTTGGGATTTCCAGAAACATCAGGCTTCAAAAACATTATTGAATCATTGGGGAATTGATGAATCTTTGGTTTCAACGGTGGTTGACAAATTCACTGAGCAATGTGTGGTTTCAAAACAGGGTGCTGAAGAAAGTGGTTTACCGGAAGGAATTCCAATTCTGTACAGAGCAGGAGATCAGCCGAATAATGCATTATCATTGAACGTAATGAATCCGGGAGAAATCGCTGCTACAGGCGGAACTTCAGGTGTTGTTTATGGAGTGACTGATAATATTCATTCTAAAGAATCTGTAAGAGTAAATAATTTCGCTCATATCAATCATACAAAAGAGCAACCTAGAATTGGGAAAATGCTTTGTTTAAATGGTGCAGGAATTCAGTACAGCTGGCTGCGTCATCAGGTGGATCAGAAAAGACATTCTTATCAGGAATTAAATGATTTAGCTTCACAAATTCCAATTGGATCAGACGGAATCATCGTTCTTCCATTCGGAAACGGAGCTGAGAGAGTTTTAAAAAATAAAGATATTGGTTCTTCTACTTATAATGTGAATTTTAACCGTCACAAAAGTGTTCATTTGTTCAGAGCCGGATTGGAAGGTATCGCCTACTCTTTCGTTTACGGGACTGAAATTCTGATGAATGACGGTTTACAGAAAGGAATTATCAAAGCTGGAGGTGATAATTTATTCCGTTCTTCATTGTTTGCGCAATCGATTGCAACGTTATTGGATACGGAAATCAGGATTTTTGACACGACAGGTTCCACAGGAGCAGCAAGAGCAGCAGCAATCGGAGCCGGAGCATTTGATACGTTAACCGATATTTTAACCGAAAAAGATATTACTACCACCTACATTCCTGATTTTAAAAATATGGATCAGTACAGAGAAAGTTATGGGAAGTGGAAAAATAAATTAGAAAAAGTGATAAGTAGTTCTTAGCTTGAATTTAAATTAATATAAAATCATAAGATACAGTAATTTAATTAACGTTCATTTAATAGAATGACAAAATCGCAGCCCGACTTGAACGGAGCTCTTTTTCTGAAAAAAAGGATGGGAAATGCGCTGGATTTTTTAGAAAAAAGCGGGAGTGAAAGGCGGAAATAGCTGCCATAAAAAAAAATAAATAGCTATTCGACAAAGTCAAATAGCTGCCCAAATTAAAAAAATTAATAAAATATAAAATCAAAATAATGGCAATTACAACAGGAAACAAAGAGTATTTTAAAGGAATAGATAAAATCAAGTTTGAGGGAAGAGAGTCTGACAATCCGTTGGCATTCAAATTTTACGATGAGAATTTGGTGGTTCGCGGAAAAACAATGAAAGAATATTTCAAATTTGCTTCTGCTTACTGGCACACATTCTGCGCAACCGGTGGAGATCCGTTCGGTGCTGGAACTCAGCAATTTGACTGGTTAACCGCTTCTGATGCCAAACAAAGAGCGACAGAAAAAATGGATGCTGCTTTTGAATTTTTCACAAAACTGGACGTTCCTTATTACTGTTTCCACGATTATGATTTGATCGATGAGGCAGATAATTTCACAGAATCAACAAAAAGATTGGAATTTATCACCGATTATGCTAAAGAAAAACAGGCAGCATCAGGTGTGAAATTGCTTTGGGGAACTTCAAACTGTTTCTCAAACCCAAGATTTATGAATGGTGCGGCAACCAATCCTTCATTTGACGTTTTGGCTTACGCTGGCGGACAGGTGAAAAATGCTTTGGATGCAACCATTAAATTAGGTGGAGAAAATTACGTATTCTGGGGTGGTCGTGAAGGTTATATGTCTTTATTAAACACTAATATGAAGCGTGAACAAGAACATATGGCGAAATTTTTACATTTGGCGAAAGACTATGCAAGAGCTCAAGGCTTTACAGGAACTTTCTTCATCGAGCCAAAACCAATGGAGCCTACCAAACATCAGTACGATTTTGATGCGGCGACTTGTTTGAATTTCCTTCGTCAGTACGATTTATTGAATGATTTTAAATTAAATCTTGAAGTCAACCACGCTACTTTGGCTCAGCATACTTTCGAGCACGAATTGCAGGTTGCTGCTGACAATAATGTTTTGGGAAGCATCGATGCAAACAGAGGCGATTATCAAAACGGTTGGGATACAGACCAGTTCCCGGTTGATTTGTACGAAATGACTCAGGCGATGTTGGTGATTATTCAGGCTGGAGGTTTCCAAGGAGGTGGAGTTAACTTTGATGCTAAAATCAGAAGAAACTCAACTGATCTGGAAGATATTTTCATCGCACACATCAGTGGAATGGACAATTTTGCAAGATCATTCTTAGCTGCTGATAAAATTTTAGAGAAATCAAAATATTCTGAAATCAGAACCAACAGATATTCATCTTTCGACAGCGGAAAAGGTAAAGATTTCGAAAACGGAAGCTTATCTTTAACTGATCTTGCTACTTACGCTCAAGGGCTTGGTGAAGTTGGTAGAGAAAGTGGTAAGCAGGAATATCTTGAGAGTATTATTAATCAGTATTTATAATATTGGTTAATCGCAAAGGCGCAAGTTTTTTTACTTTGAAAATATTTTAAGGCGCAAGACACTTCGACAAGCTCAGTGTGACAAAAGATTTTCGGCAAGAAATATCTTAAATTTTATCTTCGATAAAATCTTTGCGTCTTAAAACATAAAGCTTGTCAAATTTATTTGCGCCTTTGACTACGTCGAATCTCCGATTTGCGTACAACCAAAATAATTAACAATTAAACTAAATCAAACTATGCAAATAATAGATTCTGGTCCTAAATATTCTTCAGGAACAAAGGCGCAGATCAATATGCTGTACGTTACTGTACTCACGTTGGTCGCCACTTTGGGAGGACTTTTGTTTGGATACGACACAGCCGTAATATCCGGAGCCGAAAAATCAATTCAGGAATATCTGATCATTCCTTTGGGATTGAGTTCTTTGGCGCACGGAGCCACCATTTCGAGCGCATTGATCGGATGCATCATCGGTGGCGCCATTTCCGGGATGATCTCCACGAAGCTGGGAAGAAAAAAATCATTGATGCTTTCAGCATTTTTGTTCTTCATCAGTGCCTTGGGAGCGGCGTATCCTGAATTTTTATTCTTCAAACACGGCGAACATTCAATGGGTGTTTTGCTGGCATTTAATTTTTATAGGATCATTGGTGGAATCGGTGTAGGACTCGCTTCGGCGGTCTGTCCGATGTACATTGGTGAGATTGCACCTGCCGAAATACGTGGTAAACTGGTATCACTGAATCAGTTTGCCATTATTTTCGGGATGCTTGTGGTTTACTTCGTGAACTGGGGTATTGCAAGCGGACAAACCGTAGAATGGATCAACGAAATCGGATGGAGATATATGTTTTTATCGTTAACTATTCCTTCTGCTTTATTTGGAATTTTGCTGTTTTTCGTTCCTGAAACACCACGTTATCTGACTTTTGTTAATAAGGACGCAGAAGCGTTGAAAATTTTAACCAAAATCAATGGTGAAGCCCGTGGAAAAGAAATTTTCTCTGAAATCAAAAGCACTGTGGTTGAACATAAAAGTGAAATTTTTGCCTTCGGAAAAACCGTGATAGTGATTGGAATTTTACTTTCTGTTTTCCAGCAGTTTGTGGGAATTAATGTGGCTTTATATTATGCTCCGAGAATTTTTGAAAGTATGGGCGTTCATAAGGATTCGTCGATGCTGCAGACTGTTGTGATGGGATTGGTTAATGTTGTATTTACTGTCATAGCTATTTTCACGGTGGATAAATGGGGAAGAAAACCTTTATTGATCGTAGGTTCTGTCGGAATGGCGATTGGAATGTTTGCGATTGCAATATTATCCTATTATCAAATCATCGGAATTGCAACTTTGGTCTTTATCATTGTTTACACCGCATCATTTATGATGTCGTGGGGGCCGATTTGCTGGGTTTTGATCTCAGAAATATTCCCGAATAAAATCAGAGGAAGTGCGATTGCAATTGCTGTTGCTGCTCAGTGGGCAGCCAATTATTTAATTTCATCTACTTATCCTTTTATGATGGAATTCAGTGGCGCATTTACATATGGATTTTACGGTGTGATGAGCGTTCTGTCACTGTTCTTCGTATGGAAATGGGTTCCTGAAACCAAAGGAAAATCTCTCGAGGAGATTGAAAAGGTGTGGGAAAAATAAATATACTTTAGTTTTATTATTAATTTGTTGAGGGCACCGATATTTTTAGGTGCTCTTTTTTTATAACTTTCTAAGTTACATTTAAGAAAATAAAAGGCTATCATATATTATTTAAATCATCTTTAATCTTTCCTCTTCCAAATCAATTTGCAACAGCTGTTGACGAATGATTTCCTCATTAATTTTAGGATCTTGGTTTAAATCAGACAGATATTCTCTTTGTTTTTCCAACAGCTCTATAAAAATTTCTTTTGTCTTTTCATTGATCCAGCTGTCGTCAGCAGCTTTAGCACGTTCTTCCCAGTGTTTCAGGAACATTTCCAGTGCTGAATGGTCTTTTAATTCGTGTTCATATTTATCTTTTAAAGTTTTGTATACGTGTTGTTTTAATTCTTTTTTGATCCTTTGCTTCGTCAATTTCTCATCTTCTTCAGCAAAGATACCATCAAAAAAACCAGTCTTTCTTATAATGTAGGGAAGCGTAAGACCTTGCACTAAAAGTGTAAGCAGAATGACAACAAACGTGATGAACAATATCAAATTTCTGTAAGGGAAAGGCTCACCATTGCTCATAGTTACAGGAATTGCCAGTGCTGCAGCGAGAGAAACCACGCCACGCATCCCTGTCCAACCTAGTAAAAGTGGCATCATCCATCTGCGTTTTCGGGATGATGCGTGAGGTTGCACGCTTGGTCGGAAGATCATTGTAGAAATCAATGCGGCGTAAGAGCTGATCATCCTCGCAGCAATCAGAATTCCAGTGACCAAAACCCCATAACCAATAGCGGTTTCCAAAGGAATCTTATCTTCACGAAGACCATCTACAATCTCCGGAAGTTCTAAACCTATAATCAGGAAAACAACACCATTCAGAATAAATATCAGACTTTCCCAAACGCTGTATGCATGAATTCTGCTCGTGCTGTTCAGAAATTTCAATCGTCTTACTGACATAAAAAGTCCACCTGCTACAACAGCCAAAACTCCCGAACTGTGCATTTGTTCTGCCACCCAGTACATTAAATAAGGCTCAATGATTGTCAAAGCAATATCTGAAGGTGCATCCGTCGGTAAAATCTTATGTGCCTGTACAAACAGCCAGCCTAACAGCAATCCAATTCCAACACCGCCGATGACCATCCAAAAGAAACTTAGCGTCGCATCTTGCCAAATGAATTGACCTGTCCCCACCGCCACTAATGCAAAACGGAATATAATTAATGACGATGCGTCATTCAATAAACTTTCACCTTCAAGAATCGTGGAGGTTGACCTTGGGATTTTCACAAATTTGGTGATAGCACCCGTACTTACTGCATCGGGCGGAGAAACTATTCCACCCAATAAAAATCCCAATGCAATAGTGAAACCCGGAATAAAATAATTGGCGACTAATGCCACAGATAATGCCGTGAAGAAAACAACCAAAAAGGCAAAACTCCCGATGATACGCCACCATTTCTTCATTTCTTTAAACGAAATATTCCATGCTGCATCCCATAATAATGGCGGAAGGAAAATGAAGAAGATAAGATTAGGATCGATCTTGATGACCGGCAAACCGGGAATAAAACTAATCAGCAATCCACCGATGACCAGCAAAATAGGATAAGCAATTTTAAGCTTGGCAGCAAACATATTCAGAAGAACGATGACGGCAATCATTGCCAATAGAAAAGGTAAAAGACTGTGCATTGTAAATATTTGTGTTTAAGATGCAAAAGTAACGATACATTGGCCTAAATTAAAAATACAGCAGAAGAATAATTGAACATTGATGAAATTTAATAATGACTGTATTCTGATTCGCTAAAAGTTCTGCACTTCTTTAATGAATAAAGTCACAAAATAGTTACTTTTCGTATGCTGATAAGGTTAATTTGAGTAAATTTACGACTATATCCTGAAGGAAAAATAACGATATTCCAGACTACATATGACAAAGAAGAATGCCACCATTTATGATATTTCAAGAAAGCTAAACGTAAGTGTGGCAACGGTTTCAAGAGCATTGAATGACAACCCGAGAATAAGCCAGGCTACAAAAGATTTAGTAGTGAAAACTGCGAAGGAAATGAATTACAAGCAGAATAATCTCGCCAAGGCTCTAAAAAGTGGTGAAACCAAAAATGTAGGCATCATTGTTCCCTTTGTAAACACCAATTTTTTTTCGTCTGTCATTCGGGGAATTGAGGAAGAACTTTCCACTTATGGCTATCACGTGATTATCTGTCAAAGCCATGAAGATGTTTTAATAGAAAAAAAGCACCTCAACACATTGCTGAATGCGCAGGTTGACGGAATTTTCATGTCCGTTTCCAGAACAACAGTGGATACGGAACATATTCAGCATATTTTAAATACGACGAATACTCCCATTATTTTCTTTGACAGAAAGAAAGATATTCCGGGAATAAGTACCGTGACTATTGATGACTACCGTGGCGGTTATATGGCGACAGAACACCTCATCGAAGAAGGCTACAAAAACATCTGTCACTTTTCGGGAGACCAAAATCTTGAAATCTATCAAAACCGTCTGAACGGCTATAAACAAGCTCTGATCGATCATAACTTTCAGGTAAAAGAAGAAAATATCATCTTCACCGGAAGTTCAATTGATGCCGGAACAGAAGCCATCAAAACGTTATGGGACAGCCAGTCTATTCCCGATGCTATATTTTCTGCCAGTGATTTTGCAGCTTTAGGTGCATGCCAGGAACTGAAAAAACGAAAGATCAAAATACCGCAGGAAGTTGCTGTGATCGGCTTCTCAAACGAACCTTTTACCCAGTTTATGGAACTTCCGATGAGCTCTATGGATCAGACCCCTCTTTTGATGGGCAATATGGCCGGGCAGGTTTTCATAGATCATGTGAAAGACAATTCTTCGGGTGTTTCTGTTGAGAAAAAAGTGGTGCTGGCACCACAGATTTGCGTGAGAAAGTCTTCGAAAAGGAAGTGATTTTTTCTTATAACTTTTTAAATATTCTTTACCAACCCCGTCTTTTTTCCTCGAAAAAATCCACCCCTCCAAGGGAGAGGAATTGCATAGCGCATAGACGGGAAGGGTTATTCACATTAGAAAAAAGAAAGTCAAATTTTCAAAAAACGACTACACGTGAAATTCCCCTCCGTCGGAGGGGTGGCGAAAATTCGAAAGAATTTTTGACGGGGTGGTTTGTTTTCGCAGGATTAGAGATATTATTTTTGTTATTCGCTGGCGCAGCGTAATCATTTCAAGTTCGTTATTAAAATGATAGCAACTCAACGTTCACTCCTCATTCTTCCAATCGAAGCGACTCGCTTTCTGCATTTAAACGCTTCAAAATAACAGTACGCAAATGCGTTTCGTTTTGATCGCCCCAGATTCCCAGCTGCAAAATTACAGGAATAACGCTTTTACCCAGGTCAGTAAGACTGTACTCTACTTTGGGCGGCACTACAGGATAAATTTTCTTGGTAATCAATTCGTGATCTTCCAGTTCTTTTAACTGAATATTCAAAACCCTCCTCGTGGCATCGGGGATTTTACGCTGCAATTCACTCGGTCGTTGATGTCCCTGATCAATAAACCAGAGCAGACGTATTTTCCATTTGCCGTAAAGTACTTCACCGATCAGATCAAGACCGCAATTTGGGTTCGGGATTATTTTTCTCTCATACATAAAGCAAATTTAAACGTATGTTCCGATTTGCACAATAGGGGAATAATTTATCCCTATCTGAATCGTAATTCCGTACTTGTACAAACTGTTTTTTACCCCAATTTTGTCCTATAAATACATGATAAAAATGGAACAGTTTAATTTCAACAATGAGTTATCAGGCCAAATTGCTTTGGTAACAGGAGGTACAAAAGGAGCCGGAAAAGCGATTGCAGAAAGACTTTTGCAAGCCGGCGCAACAGTGATTATTTCCGCAAGAAATGCACCGGAAGAAGAAAACAGCAGTCTGCATTTCATTGCTGCTGATTTGAGTACTGCGGAAGGAACACAGAAAGTAATCACTGAAATAATGTCTACACATGGCCGACTGGATATTCTGATCAACAACCTCGGCTCTTCAACAACACCTGCCGGTGGCTTTAACGCATTATCTGATGAAGACTGGGAATCTACGTTAAAGGCCAATTTATTGGCTCCGGTACGGTTGGACAGAGGATTTTTGCCCCAAATGATTGAGCGGAAAAGTGGTGTTATTATCCACATCGCTTCCATTCAGGGCAAGCTTCCTTTATATGATTCCACTTTGCCTTACGCCGCTTCAAAAGCAGCATTGAGAAATTACAGTAAAAGTCTGTCGAATGAAGTGACTCCAAGGGGTGTTCGTGTTTTGGCTGTTTCACCTGGGTGGATCAATACGTCAGCGTCTGAAAAATGGTTGGGCGAAATTGCAAGAAACGCAAACAGCACTGTAGAAGAAGCACAACAGGGCGTGATGGATGCACTGGGCAGAATTCCTTTTGGCAGACCTTCCGAACCGAGCGAAGTCGCAGAATTTGTAGGTTTTCTCGTATCTCCGAGAGCTAGCTATTTAACAGGAACCGAATACGTCATCGACGGCGGTACCGTACCTACTATTTAATCATTTTAAAAATAAAATACAATGCAATTACCAAACATCATCTCAGAATTAGTCAAGACCCAAAATGAATTTAACAGCGCTGCCTACGCAGACCTTTTTGCCGAAAATGCTCAGGTATTTGACGAAGGCAAAACGCATAACGGAAAGGCAGAAATTGAAAAGTGGAACGAAAAATCCAACAAGGACTATAAAGCCACAATGGAGCCGGTAGATTATGATGAAAAAGAAGATATATTATCGGCAAAAATTGCAGGATCGTTTCCGGGCAGTCCTCTGATTTTGAAGTTTCATTTTAAAATTGCTGACGGAAAAATTCAGAACCTGAAAGTAACAGGATAAAAAATATGTCCGGAATTCTAATGTTTTAATATGCAGGGCTGAAGTGAAAATTTCAGCCTTTTTTTGTTTAATCTCACTCAACATTTTCCGGTTTCAAATATAGCTGCTTTTAGTCTGAAACAGTAATCCGTGTGAGGGGATTGTTGTGGTGCAATAGGAAGTGGGAGTTTAGAATTGTAAAACAAATCATCTTTAAGAGTCCACACATGAAAATTCCCCACCTCTGGAGGGGTGGATCAATTTTCAGAGAAAATTGAGACGGGGTGGTTTTCAGCATCTATAATTTTCAACAATAAAATCCTCCAATTCTTTCATCACCCTACCCAAATTATTCTTCATATCAAAATCAGTTGTTCTGAAAATTTTCAATCCTAAAGATTCAAAATACTTCTGTGTCAAATCATCATAATCTTTTTTTACATCATGACTCCAGCCATCAATTTCAATAACCAATCCCAATTTTTTAACATAAAAATCGACAATATAGTTTCCGATAATTCTCTGTCTGTCAAAATCTATATTGTGAAAAGTTTTTGTCCGAACCTGTTTCCAAAATATCACTTCGCTTAAGATTCCTGCTTTTCGCTTTCCGTGTAATAATGGTTTTAATTCGGGATTGTACGGAAGGTTTTCTATGAAATTTTTACGGATAGGGATTCCGTTAATTCGGGTTAATATTTCTTTCATCTGTTTGTGTTTTTGTTTGTGTTCTTTTTAACCACCCCGTCTTCTTTCTTCGAAAGAATCCACCCCTCCAAGGGAGGGGAATTTTTGCTACGCATCAATGTAGGACGATTATATAAATTTAGATAATATATTGAAATATTCAACTAAGTCTACCCGTGTGAATTCCCCTCCTTTGGAGGGGTGGCGAAAATTCGAAAGAATTTTTGACGGGGTGGTTTGTTTTCGCAAATAATTAACAACTATTTCAGGCATTCAAAATTTTCATTCCTTTTCAAAATTTTTCCTACCTTAGTTTTCCATTACAAAAAAACACACGATTTTACTCATATCATATTAACCTTTAAAATCAAAAATGATGGGATTAACCAATTTGAACTCCACGCATTTGAGCAGTGCAAAGATCACTGCCGCACAGGATGCCATCGCGGCATTGGAAACAGCTCTTGCTGAAATAACAGTCAATCTTTCACCTGAAGACCGCAGGCGTTACGGAAGCATCAATGAACAAAACAAACTGTTTGTAAACAAAGTCTACGACTACAATCAGAGCCAGTCTAACCTGAGTTCTCCCGAAGTAGATTGGGACGAATTCAACAAAGATCACAGCTCCCGAAATAATATGGAGGGAATGATCAGCAGACTTGAAAGCCTGATTACGAGACTGAATAATGCAAAAACGCTATATGATTACGACAATTATCAGTCGGCGTTGGTTGATTATTCATACACCACCTACAAAGCAGGTACAGCATCATCGGGATTTGAAGACAAGTACAAAGACCTGAAACAGTTCTTTGTAAAAAATTCAGTCTCTACAGCTCCAACCGAGGAGAAAAAGTAAAACAACGATAATTAATCACCCCTTCAATGATACGGAGGGGTATTTTTATGCTTTCAAATCATTTTTAAATGGGTTCGATACGTTGTTAAATACTCCGGAGACGTTCTATACTTCTTCCGAGACGTTTCGGATAGCTTCGGAGACGTATTTTAGCTATATGGAGACGTTATTTGATGGTCGGAAGAGGTTGTTGACTCCTCGGGATACGTTCTGGAAAGGTACGAAGTGGTCTTTTACCTATCCGCACATATATTTTACCTGTCGGGATAGGTTGTATACCGTGTATGAATGTATTGGGAACCCTATCGGAGACATCGGTAACCCCGCCGGACTTCTAATGAACGTATCGGGATAGGTTGTACAACGTATCGGAACCTTTACAGAACGTATCGAAACTTCTTCGGAACGTGGCGGGATAGGTATTGGACGTGTCGGTTGGTGTTCAAAACGTGGAAATATCTGTTTTTGTTTTGCTGGCGCGAGCGTCTCACTTGTGTCTTTTTGAATGCGCACGAGCAGGATGCTCGCGCGAGCGTGGGGCAGGATGCTCGCACCAGCGTGGGCCGTCCTTGACAAAATTTTTTATTGCTGTCATACGATTCGGAAATTCTGTCATAAGGTTGTTTAATAATTAAATTATATCCAAAAGTTAATGAGTAGTAAATTTATTATTTTTCTGAATTACTTTTTATATTTTTGCATTGCAACACTTAATAATCTATGCTTTAATTATGCAAAAAAATATAAACAACTGGAACCAATGTTTAAAGCAAAAATATCCCGTTGTGACTGAGGAAGAATGGCTATTACTCGACAAATTAACGACCACTAAAACTTTAAAAAAAGGCGAACATTTTTTAGAGTATGGTAAGATTGCCAGATATGGTGCTTTCATTATTTCCGGACAATTTGCATTCACGATTTTAAATGAAGATGGAGATGAAAATATTGTGAGATTTGCCTTTACCAACGACTTTCTTGCCAACTGCGAAAGCTATTATCAAACAGCCCCGTCTGCCGTAAAAATAACGGCTTTAGAAGATTCAGTCATCAGGAAAATTAATATTAAAAAATTACAGCCTCTATACGATCTGCATATGTGCATTTCCGATATTAACCTTAAAATATATCAGAAGATTTCGGAAGAAAATTTTGAGCATCAATATATTTTATCATTAAAAAGTCCCGCCAAAAGATATAAATTTTTGCTTGAGAAAAGACCCGAAATTATCCGCAGAATATCAATCAAGAATATTGCAAAATATCTGTACGTGAGCAGAGAAGCCATTAGCCGTGCAAGATTATTTTTATTGAAGTCTCAACGAATGTGATTGAAATCACTTAAACTCCTTTTGGCATAAAATACTTTTGTCAAAAAAATTCAATGAAACCAACACTCGTTTTATTACACGGTCTCTTTGGCAGTTTAAGCAATTGGAAATATGTTATCGAACATTTTGAAAACGACTATACGATTCACACACCATTATTACCGATTTTAGATGAAAGGAACAAAAATAATTTAGAATATTTAGTAGATTTTGTACATCATTATATACAAGAACATACACTCACAGATATCATTGTAGTAGGTAATTCACTTGGTGGTCATGTGGGAATTTTATATACTCATAAATATCTGGAAAACGTTAAAAAATTAGTTTTAACAGGAAGTTCAGGGCTTTACGAAAACAACATGTTAGGTTCTTTCCCCAGAAGGCACGACTATAATTACATCAAACAAAGGGTTGAATACACATTTTATGATGCTGCAACAGCAACTCAACAATTGGTCGATGAGGTATTCAGCATCATTCAGGACAATAAAAAATGTTTTCAGATCATTAAAACAGCCAGAACAGCACAACGGAACTACACGACACAAGAACTTCAAAACATTAACATCCCTACCCTTTTAATCTGGGGGAAAGAAGATAAAATAACCCCAGTAACTGTGGCTGAAGAATTCAAACAGCTTTTACCCGATTCCCATTTATTCTATATTGATGAGTGCGGGCATGCGCCTATGATGGAAAAACCCACAGAGTTCAATACAATTTTGAGTTCATTCTTAAAAGGTAATTGAACAATCAATTGTCTTTACTCAGATGCTGCGGATTTGCAATCGGGACTGTACATCGCAATTTGTCGTATTATAGTCACTGATATAAGTCTATTAAAAAACAAGCACGAATTACAAATCCGCACTATCCACCAAAAAGAAAATGCTCCCTACACGATGTAGAAAGCATTTTCAACCCTAATATTTAATATAATTAACCCATTACAGAGAGACACCTCGTCTCCATGGAATGAAATCATTCTGATTAAGAACGTCTGCTTTGGTTTTTACTTCGCCGCTGGCAACGTTGATGATGAGTTCCAGAAGTTCGTCTGCCGCTTCGGGAATTGTTTTTTCTCCGCTGATCACTGTACCTGCATTGAAATCAATAATGTCTGACATTTTTTCTGCCAAAACTGTGTTGGAAGAAATCTTTACAACAGGCGAAATAGGATTACCCATCGGAGTTCCAAGACCTGTAGTGAAAAGCACCACTGTTGCACCTGAACCGACTAAAGCGGTTGTACATTCTGCATCATTTCCGGGAGTACACAAAAGATTCAGACCTGGTTTTGTAGCGTATTCTGTAAAATCGAGAACTTCCACAATGGGTGCAGCTCCGCCTTTTTTGGATGCTCCTGCAGATTTCATGGCATCGGTAATTAAACCGTCTTTGATATTTCCGGGAGACGGGTTCATATCAAATCCTGATCCTGCTGCAACCACGGATGCTTCAAAATCTTTCATCAGTTTCAGGAATTTTACACCGTCTTCATCATTGATGCAACGGTTCACCAGCTCCTGCTCTACTCCACACAATTCAGGGAACTCGGCCAACATGGTTGTTCCACCCACTGCCGCCATAATATCTGAAACTTCACCCAAAACAGGGTTCGCAGAAATTCCTGAGAAACCGTCTGAACCACCGCATTCCAAACCGATGTTCAGTTTGGTGATCGATGCTGGTTTTCTCTCTATTTCGTTGGCTTTCTTAATGCCTTCATAAGAATCTTTAATAACGCCGGTCAGCATTTCATCGATGGTACCCGATTTTTGCTGTTCGTAAACGACAATCGGTTTTTTGTTATTTGGAGCCAATGCATGCAGTGAATCCATAAAAATCTGCACCTGAAGATTCTGACACCCTAAGCTGAGAACCGTAGCTCCCGCCACATTCGGGTTGTTGACATATCCTGCAAACAATCTTCCCAACGCCTCAGCATCCTGACGGATTCCGCCACAACCGCCCTGGTGCGTGATGAATCTTGCGTCGATATTTTTAAATATTCTTGTGTCCGGTTCTTCTTCTTCAACCTCAACAGTTGCACCGCCGTTTAATAACGAACGCAGTAACAATTGATGTTTGCTGGCTTTGTCGTGAAGCAATTCTTTTTCAAAAATATCCTTCAGTGTTTCGATATTCTTGTTTTCGCAGAAGACCAACGGGAAAAACAGCCAGATGTTTTCTGTTCCTACCTGTCCGTCTTCACGGTGATAGCCCATAAAAGTACGGTCTTTCCATTTGTCTACGTTGGGTGGAGTCCAGCCTAAAGTTTCAGTTTTCCCGACTACTTTTGCACTTTGGTGCTTTACGTTTTCGGTGGTAATCACTTCGCCCTGTCTGATGGATTGGTTGGCTTTTCCAACGATTACGCCATACATGATGATATGGTCGCCATCCTCAAAATCTACGGCAGCGAATTTATGTTTTGCTTTAATATCTTTAAGAATCGTATAATCTGTACCGTCTAAGTGCACCGATTCTCCGGCAGGCAAATCCAACAGCGCTACAATAACGTTGTCTTTGGGATTTACTTTCAGTACTTTCTTTTGCATGATTGTTTAAGAATAAAATTGAATAAAATTTTTGTAAGCAGTTTCTATGTCATTGTGGTCGATTTCGTACAATGCTTTTGCTACTGCGGCTTTCAGGCCTTCAACCTTTGTAAGGTCGGTATCCCAGAACAGTTTTTCGCTTAATGCCTGTTCTGAAACTAATTCATAATCTTCGTTTTTCCAGATTTCTTTGAATCTGTTCACGATGGCTTCTTCATCATTCAGAGGAAGAGATTTTTCACCAAAACTTCCCTGATAGAATCTGATTAAACTTGCCAGAGAGAACGTTAAGTTCAATGGAAGTCTGTTATTTCTTTCAATATAAGTCAATAAACTTGGAACGACTCTTACTTTAAATTTAGAAACAAAATATAAAGCGATGCTCACCAAATGGTGCTTGATGAAAGGATTTCTGAATCTGTCGAAAACTTCTTCCGCAAACTCTTTCAGTTCAGTTTCATCTAAACCTAAAGTCTGATTGACTTCATTAAATATGGATTCGCTTAAAAAAGTTCCGATAAACTGGTCATCAATCGCTTCTTTTACGATTTCTTTTCCGGCTAAAATTGCCGGAGCCAACATCAATGTATGTCCACCATTCAGAATTCTCACTTTTCTCAAACGGTACGGCTGAATATCATCCACCACCAAAATCTGTTCATTGATCTGATCGAAAGGAATTCTCTGTTTTAAATCTTCGCCACCCTGAATCACCCATAAAAGGAATGTTTCTGAAACCACCATCATCGGATCTTCATAATCCAACTGGTCTTCATACGTCGCCGCATCATCTTTCGGGTAACCCGGAACAATTCTGTCGACCAAAGTATTGTGGAAGTGATTGCTTTGTTCAATCCATTGCGCAAAACCTTCGTCTAAATTCCAAAGTTGTGCATATTTTAAAATAATTCCTTTTAAAACAATCGCATTTTCTTCAATCAGCTCGCAAGGAATAATTCTCAAACCTTTATCTGTCGCTCCATTGAAATGCTTATATCTTTCATGAAGTAAAACAGCTACTTTCGCAGGGAAATTTTTGTGCGGACCTTGATAGGTATTTTCAGTTTCGTCGTAGGCAATTCCGGTTTCGGTTGTATTTGAAAAAACAAATTCAAGTTCTTCTTCTTTTGCCAACTCCAAAAAGCTGTTGTAATCTGTGTAAGGATTTACTGACTTCTGAATTGCCGAAATCACACATTTTTCATCGATGATTTCACCTTTTTTGATTCCTCTTGAAAATAATGTGTACAGATTTCCCTGCTCTTCCAATTTATGAACTGAGCCATTCGGAGTAGGTTGTATATTGACAATTCCTGCGTTGAAATCTGCTTCTTTATTTAATTTATCAATTACATAATCTGTAAATCCACGCATGAAGTTTCCTCCACCGAACTGTACGATTTTGATTGGTAATTTTGTATCTATACCGCTGTTTTGACGGTTTAACTGTTGTTTTGTCTGATTTTCCATTTTTCTAATTTGAATTAAATTGTGTTTTTAATTCGATGAAATCTTGATGCTTTTTTTAACGCAAAGTGCACAAAGATTTTTTTTAAATGCTTGATGTATATTTTTAAGTTCGCAAAGGCGTTTCACTTAGCTAAGAACTCAAAGTTTTGTATTTGAACCATTAAGATTTATCAAGGAATTCAGGTTGTTTAAGAGAAATAAATTTCTTAAGATTGAACTTCTATTTGCTTGCAAATCCTTAATCATTATTACTTCTTAATTCTCCTTAATGGTTTAAATTTAATTTCTATTTACTAATAACCTTATACTTAGGAACCAATGATTTCATTACGACCCATGCAATCAGATATGCGACTGCACAGATGGAGAAAATGATCATGTATCCTTTGTCAATTCCATCGGAAACTACCGCACCAGATTTTTCCAACTGCTCAAAGAAACCGTCCGGTAAACGGTCGTTAACATACTGTGGATATTTTTCCAACAAAGGAACTCCGTCTACGGTAGACCAAGCTTTGTGCGCATGATCAAATAATACTCCTGAAGATTTATTAATGATAAATGATCCGATTCCTCCTGCCATTCCGCCAATTCCTGTGATGGTTGCAATGGCTTTTTTCGGGAACATATCGCCAACTGTTGAGAAAATATTTGCTGACCATGCCTGATGCGCTGCTCCTGCAATACCAATGATTAAAACCGGAATCCAGTAGGTTGCTGTTCCTAAGGGTTGAGCTAAAAGCGCCAATAATGGGAAAAATGCGAAAATCAACATCGCTTTCATTCTTCCGTTGTAAGCGTTCATTCCTTTCTTTTCAACAAAATATTTAGGAAGCCATCCGCCAATGATTGACAGTAAAGTAATCATATACAATACGAATAATGGCAATGCACTTTGAGTGGAATCCATTCCATAAACCGAACTTAAATAAGCTGGAGTCCAGAATAAAAAGAACCACCAAACGCCATCTGTCATGAACTTTCCGAAGGCAAAAGCCCAGGTCTGTCTGTAGCTGAAACATTCTTTGAACGTGAATACTTTTTCCGGAACTGACGTGTCTTCATTCGGAAGATCGTCCTGATCCTGGTTGATATAAGTTAATTCATGCTCATTAACTCTTTTGTGTAAATGTGGTTTTTTGTAAACGAATACCCAAAGTCCCATCCAGACAAATCCTAGCGCACCAATAATGATAAACGCCCATTCCCAACCCATTGATTTTGCAATGAAAGGGATGGTAAGCGGTGCTGCCAAAGCTCCAACTGTTGCCCCAGCGTTCCAGATACTTGTAGAAAATGCTCTGTCTTTTTTAGGAAAATATTCTGCGGTTGTTTTGATCGCTGCCGGGAAATTTCCTGCTTCACCAATTGCCAATACGAAACGGGCAAAAACAAAAAGCGTAACACTTGTAGTAATGATTGCAGAAGTATTAGAAATCGTACCGATTAATTCTTTCGATCCATGAAAACCTGCTAACCAGTTGCCGGTAAGTATTCCTGATGTTGCAACTCCGCAGAATGCATGTAAAACTGCACCAATAGACCAAACACCAATTGCCCAAAGGAAACCTTTTTTGGTATCCATAAAGTCCACGAATTTTCCTGCGAAAAGCATTCCTACAGCATAAAATATAGAAAATAAGGCAGTAATATTACCGTAATCGTTGTTATTCCAATGAAATTCCGGTGCTATAAAATCTTTCCACGTCAAAGATAAAACCTGACGATCCAGATAGTTGATCGTGGTCGCAAGAAATAACAGCAGACAAATTGTCCATCTGTATTGCGTCGGCTTAAGAGATTTAACTGAACTCATAGTCAATTTATTTATTTTAAAGTCTGAATGATATCCAGCACTTTTTTGGTTTCATTTTCTATCGTCGTATAGTCTTTCGCAAGCATCAATTCTTTGCTTACCAGCTTGCTTCCCATTCCTACTGCAGAAACTCCTGCTTTGAACCAGCTGTCAATACTTTCTTTTGTGGTATCAACACCTCCAGTCGGCATAAATTTAAGATTCGGGAAAACATCTTTGATGGCACTCATAAATCCCGGTCCCAAAGCGTTCCCAGGGAATAATTTAATGAAAGTTACCCCTGCAGTTTCAGCCTCAATAATTTCCGTCGGAGTCATACAACCTGGGCTGTACAGCAAATCTTTCGGAATTAAAAATGCTGCAACTTCCGCCACAAAACCCGGACTGATAAAGAAATCAGCTCCTGCCTTATAATATTCTTCAGCTTGTTTTACGTTTTTAATGGTTCCGATTCCGAGAAGCATTTCAGGCATTTCTGCATTACGGACTTCTACCATTTTTGTAAAATTGCTCAACGCAGCTTCTCCACGGCTGGTATATTCTACCGCACGGATTCCTGCTTTGTAAAGCGATTTTAATATTTCTAAAGTTACCGTTTCATCAGCATTGTAATACAGAGGCAAAGCTCCCTGATTGATGATGGTGTTTGTAACCAATTGAATTTTTGTCATTTTGTTTTAATTATTTTGTTAAAATAATCTTTGATGGGGTTTTATCCATCCTTTGGTATGCTGTGTTTTATGAACACAGAGTTCACAGAGCTTTTTTTACTACTAAATGTTTTAAGTTTCACAAAGCCGCTTCGCTTGTATAAGACAAAACAAACTTGTTAGTTATATTTCATTTGAAATCAGGAACATTTAAAGCCAATTGCCAAAAGCTAACAGCCAAAAGCAAAAAACTACCTTTTGATTCGTCCACCAGAATTTCCGGCCATAACTTCGAGGATATCTTCTGCGCTGCAGTAATTGATGTCGCCTAAAATGGTGTGTTTGATTGCGCAGGCTGCGTTGGCGAAATTTAAAGCTTTCTCGTCATCGAAATTTAATAGGCCATAAATCAGACCTGCCGCAAAAGCATCTCCTGTTCCGATTCTGTCGACAACATTATCTATTTCTAAAAATTTAGTTTCAAAATAATTCCCGTTGATTAAAGCTCTTCCCTGCGTTTGCTGAGAACTCGCCGTAACCCCGATTCTTATTTTGTCGAAAATCTTATGGATGGATGGACACTGTTTTTTTAATTCTTCACAAGCTTCCATGAAACCTTGCTGATCTGACGAAAAATGAGTTCCCAGAATTTCATTAATTTCATTTACTCCACCGATGAAAATCGTTGAGTAAGAAACCAATTCCTTTAAAACTTCATTTCCGTTTTTACCGTATTTCCAAAGGTTGGAACGGTAAGCAGGATCGGTTGTCACTTCAATTCCCATTTCACGGGCGGTCAATAAACCTTCTTTCAAAGTTTGATAAGCACCTTCAGAGATTCCGGGGCTTATACCTGTCCAGTGGAAATATTCACAACCTTCCAAAGCTTTTTTCCAGTCTATCTGTTCGGGTTTGATGTTGGCAAAAGAACCGTTCAGTCTGTTGTAAGCAATTCTGCTCGCACGCACGGATGCACCTACTTCTAGAAAATATAAACCTAAAGGATGTTCATTTTTATTAATGAAAGTCGTATCAATTCCAAAACTTTTGATGAATGACAATGCAGATTCTCCCACAAAATCGTCAGAAACATTGCTGATGTGCGTCACGTCGCAACCCATTGTCGCCAATGAAGAAGCTACGTTGAGCTCCGTTCCGCCGAAAAAGAATTCCATTTCGTGGCTCTGTTTCATTGTTTTGTTTCCGGGAGGTGAAAGCCTCATGATTACTTCACCGAAAGTAAGTATTTTACTAGCCATATTTTAAATACTCTTTTTAATATCTGCTGCTAATTAAACGCAAAGTGCGCTAAGATTTTTTTTAAAACTTGATGTATATTTTTAAGTTCGCAAAGGCGTTCTACTCAGCCAAGCTCACAAAGATTTTTCAAGTTTAGAAAAATTGCAGATATTTAAATTATTGTTGTTATTTAAACCACTAAAATTTAAGGTTAAGAGACTTAACTGCTTAATTCTCCTTAATGATTCAAATTTATAGATTATCTCCCGCAGATTAAGCCGATTATTTTTAAATCTACAAAATTTTCTCAATCTGCGGGAGATTTTATTTAATTCGAAATTTAAAAATCGAAATAATTTTTAGCATTGTGATAAGAGATATCGGAAATTGTTTTGCCAATCAGCTCCATATCGTCAGGTAATTCACCTTTCTGCATTTCTTCACCAAAAAGATTACACAATACTCTTCTGAAGTATTCGTGTCTCGGATAAGATAAGAAACTTCTTGAATCTGTCAACATTCCTACGAAACAGCTGATTAATCCCATGTTTGAAAGGGCATTCATCTGCTTGATCATTCCATCTTTCTGGTCTAAAAACCACCATCCGGAACCGAACTGTACCTTTCCTTTGATACTGCCGTCATTAAAATTCCCGATCATTGTCGCAAAAATTTCGTTGTCGGCAGGATTTAAGTTATATAGAATTGTTTTGGTCAGTTTGTCTTTTCCGTCTAAAGCGTTTAACAATTTAGACAAAGTTTCAGCCTGCACGAAGTCACCGATAGAATCCCATCCTGTATCCGGACCCAAAATTCTGTGCATTCTTTCGTTGTTGTTTCTTAAAGCTCCCAAGTGGAACTGCTGAACCCATCCGAATTTATGGTACGTTTCGCCTAAGAATAGTAAAATGGCAGTTTTGAACTGATTCACCTGCTTTTCAGCGATTACTTTTCCTGAAATTTTATCATTGAAAATTGTACTCACTTCTGCTTCTGAAGCTTCTTCAAAAGAAATATTATTCAGCCCGTGGTCGCATAATCTGCATCCGTTTTCGTGGAAATATTCTACTCTTTTTAATAATGCATCGCACAAAGATTGGTAAGAATTAACTTCAATTCCAGCTGACTCGCCCAATTTGGAAATGTAATCTGCGAAGTTGTGGTTTTCAATCAAAATCGCTTTATCCGGGCGGAAAGCTGTACTTACTTTTATGCTGAAATCGCTTTTCGCTAAATCCTGATGGTAATTTAAAACATCAATCGGATCTTCTGTTGTGCACAAAGATTCTACGTTCATCATTTTAAGCAAACCTCTTGTCGACTTTTCAGGAGTCTGAAGCTGTGCTGTGATGTTGTCGTAAATATCTGATGCGTTTTTTTCGTTTAATAATTCATCGATGCCGAAATAACGCTTTAATTCTAAATGCGTCCAGTGGTACAAAGGATTTCTTAAAGTGTAAGGAACTGTTTTTGCCCAAGCCTCAAATTTTTCTTTGTCTGTTGCGTCACCCGTGATGAATCTTTCGTTCACGCCCATTGTACGCATTGCACGCCATTTGTAATGATCGCCTGCAATCCAGACTTTAGAAATATTTTCGAAAACCGTATCTTCAGCGATATCTTTCGGAATCAAGTGATTATGATAATCGATGATCGGCTGTTTTTCTGCGAAATTGAAGTATAATTCTTCCGCGTATTTATTTTGTAATAAAAAATTATCTGTAATAAAAGATTTCATTTCTGTAAAATTCTTGTGTTATTCATTAGCAGGTTTTCCGATGGTCGCCAAAATACCTCCATCCACATAAATGATGTGTCCGTTGATAAATTTGCTTGCGTCTGAAGCTAAGAAAATAGCCGTTCCTGCAAGATCTTCCGGGTTTCCCCATCTGCCTTCCGGAGTTCTGCTGATGATAAAATCGTTAAACGGATGCCCGTCTACTCTGATGGGTTCTGTTTGAGTCGTTGCAAAATATCCGGGACCGATACCGTTCACCTGAATATTGTGTTTTGCCCATTCTGTTGCTAAATTTTTAGTAAGCATTTTCAAACCGCCTTTTGCAGAAGCGTACGCTACTACATTATCACGGCCAAGCTCACTCATCATCGAGCAAATATTAATGATTTTACCGGACTGTCTTTTGATCATGTGTTTCCCAACCAGTTGAGACATGATGAAAGGACCGGTAAGATCTACATCGATTACTTTTCTAAAGTCTTCCACCTCCATCTCAATAGCCGGAACTCGTTTAATGATTCCCGCATTGTTGACTAAGATGTCGATTTTCCCATGCGTTGCAAGCATTAATGCTACTTTCTGAGCAGCTTCACGTTCGTCTGTCACATCAAAAAGATAACCTGTAGCGTTATATCCTTTACTGCGATAATATTCTAAGGCTTCATCTAATTTTGAGGGAGTTGTACTTGTGATTGCCAGTTCAGCACCTGCAGAGGCAAGACCTTCAGCCATTGCCATTCCTAATCCGTGAGTACCGCCGGTTACAACGGCTACTTTTCCGGATAAATCGAATAAATTCATGTAGAAAAAATTACTTTAGTTCGTTAGTTTTAACAGCGTCCATGTCGCCATAATCCATATTTTCTCCTGCCATTCCCCAGATAAAAGTATAGTTGGAAGTACCAACCCCTGAGTGAATAGACCATTCTGGAGACAAGACTGCTTCATTGTTTTTCATAAAGACATGACGGGTCTCGTTCGGCTGGCCAAGAAAATGACTTACCGCCTGCCCTTCTTCAAGATCAAAATAAAAATAAGCTTCCATTCTTCGGGTATGCGTGTGAGAAGGCATCGTGTTCCAAACACTTCCTTCGTGCAGCTCGGTCATTCCCATTTGTAGCTGGCAGGTTTCCAATACGCTGTTGACGATCAACTTATTGATGGTACGTCTGTTGGCGTATTTTGCTTCACCTAATTCTACAATTTCGGCTTCGTTTTTAGTGATTTTCTTTGTAGGAAAAGTGTGATGCGCTGGTGCAGAATTGAAATAGAATAAAGTCTGACCTTCATTTCCGTTTTCAAAAACAACATCTTTTGCCCCTTTTCCAATGTATAAAGCTTCTTTATTTCCAAGTTCGAAAACCTCTCCGTCAACAGTTACCTTTCCGGCAGCGCCAACGTTGATAATTCCCAATTCTCTTCTGTCTAAGAAATTTTCTGCCTTCAGATCATCAGTAGGTTCAAGTTTCAATGCATTTTTTACAGGCATTGCACCACCTACTATCATTCTGTCGTACATAGAATACACTACATTGATCTGATCTTCATTAAATAAATCATTGATTAGAAACTCCCTTCTCAGGTCTTCAGTTGTATATTTTTTTACATCTTCAGGATGATGGGCGTAACGAAATTCTGATTTTGTCATACTCTAGATTTTAAACTTAAATTACGGTTTCTAAAAAACCTGTTAAACATTGCGTAATCGATTGCATTAAATTACACTAAAATTGTACAGAAATACTTGTCGATAAATATATAGATAATATGTATTCCGTTAACAAAAAATTCATTTAAATTTTTAATTAACTGATTAACAATAAAATAAAATTGATATTTTGAAAAAAATTAAGAAATTTTAAGAATATGAATGTGGATTTTTTTAACGAAATCAAATACAAACACTTGTAAAAATAAAAATCATGCCACAAAACGCAGCTATGATAACACTCATGTCATATACACAAAGATAAATTAGAAATAATCATATTAAGATGTTAAATTATGGCAATTTATCACTAATTAGAAAATACACATATTTCTCGATGGTAAAAAACTGATAAAAATCAGCTAAAATTTTAAAATATGGCAGTTGGGTATCTAATTTGGGAATTTTCAGGAGGTTAAATTATAAGGTTTTCATGTCTTTTTTGATAGTTTGAAAGACTAAACAGCATAAAATTTTATATTTTTTTCAAATAACTAGAATTGATTGAACATTAATTACAACTATTTAAAAATCAAATAATTAATTATTAAATCTCATACTATATTTTACATTCTTAAACAAGCTAAACAGATAAGTTCATGAAAAAATAATATTTTTTTCTTTGTGTAATGGAAAATAATATTAGTTTAGAAGCCACGATAAATAGGTATCGTGAGAAATTACGCAATCGATTGCACAACAAGAGCGTAATTTGACATAAAATCAAACAGAGTACTTAAAATCCACAGAAAAAACTAAATGAGGAGCTGTAATAGCCTCTCGACCGTACATTAAACTATATAAGGATATCATAATGAATAAAAAAGTACATTCAATAAAGTGGTTATATTTAACTGTTTTCCTGCTTCCGGTACTTGGCTTGGCGCAGGAGAAAGGTAAAGAAAAAGAAAAAGAAACCAACATTGACGAAGTGGTTTTGGTAGGTTATACCAAGGTTTCTAAAAAAGACGTTACGAATGCAGTATCTTCTGTAAAAGCTGAGGCTTTGAAAGATATGCCGGTAAACAGTGCTGCTGAAGCAATTCAGGGTAGACTAGCCGGGGTACAGGTGCAGACGAGTGAAGGTTCGCCAGGTGCAGAGGTGGACATTAAAGTAAGAGGTGGTACTTCTATCACAGGAAGCAATGCCCCACTTTACATTGTAGACGGTGTGCAGATGGATAATGCAATGTCTCTCCTAACGCCAAAAGAAATTGAGTCTATTGAAGTTCTGAAAGATGCTTCATCTACATCTATCTACGGTTCCAGAGGAGCAAATGGTGTAGTTTTGATCACAACAAAAAGCGGTAAAAAAAGAGCTACTACTTCAATTAATTACAACGGATTTACAGGAGTAAGAAAAATCATGAATACTTTGGATGTTCTTGATCCTTACGAATTTGTAATGTATCAGTATGAGTTGTATAACAAAAATGGTGTGGATGCTGACGTACAAGCTTTCGCAACCCGGTATGGAACTTATAACGAGCTTGGAACTAAATATAGTAACGTTAAAAGAAGAGACTGGCAAGACGAATTATTCGGTAAGGAAGCTTTCAACTTCACGCATAATCTTACGGTAAACGGAGGTTCTGAAAAATCTGCTTTTGCATTAACATTGAACCATGTGGATGAAGACGGTATCATGTTGAAATCAGGTTTTAAAAGAAGCATGGTGAACTTTAAATATGATTACGACATCAGTAAAAGGTTAAAGATCGGTTTTAATGCAAGATACAGCAGATCAATGATCAATGGTGTGGGTACTTCAAGCTCTGGGTCGCAAAGTAACAACAGATTGAGAAATGCAGTAAGATACCAGCCGTTTGAAGGTGGATCTAATATTCCTATTGATGATTTTGATCCTAACTACGCTACGAATACCAACTTGGTTAATCCTCTGATCTTAAATGACAATGAAGTAAGAGATAACAGATCAAACGATTTACTATTAAATGGATATATTAACTGGAACATTTCGAAAGATATTACTTTCAGAAGTGTAATCGGTTACGTTCAGAGAGATATCATTACCAACCAGTTTTGGGGTACTGTTACGTCTCAGGCAAGAGCCAATGCCGATATGCCAATCGTACAGTTAGACAGATCTCAATCCAGAAGAATTACCAACACCAATACATTAAACTATACCAAAAAATTTGGTAAGCATAAATTAGACGTTTTATTAGGTCAGGAGATCATTCAGACTGATGGTGAAACAAGTAATACCTATGTAAAATGGTTTCCAAAATCTATCCTTCCTGAAGAAGCATTTGCGAACATTGCTGCCGCTACTCCACCAGCCGGTTTAATACAGGATGCTGCAAGAACGGGAGTTTTGGCACCAGATCGTTTAGCTTCATTCTTCGGACGTGTAAATTATATTTTTGATAACAAATATATCTTAACAGCATCAGTAAGAGCCGACGGATCGAATGTTTTCATGAAAGGAAACCAGTGGGGATATTTCCCGGCAGCTTCCCTAGCTTGGAAAATTAAAGAAGAAAAATTCCTTAAGGATGTTAACTGGTTAGATGAATTAAAACTTCGTGTGGGTTACGGTCTTTCCGGAAACAATAGAATTACCTCTTATCTTTGGGCTAACTTCTACAATATCAATGCTAATAACGGATATGTATTCGGAACTTCAGTTACGCCAGGAGCCGCTATTTCTACGACACAGGCAAATCCTAACGTAAAATGGGAAGCTACCGTATCTAAAAATGCAGGTATTGACTTTGAACTGTTCAACGGAAGACTATATGGTAGCGTTGACGGATATATTACCGACACAAAAGACTTGTTGGTTTTAGCAAAAGTTCCTTTCCCTGGATATTCAAACCAGTTCCAGAATTCTGGTAAAACCCAAAACAAAGGTTTAGAATTTACGCTTGGTGGAGTGATCGTCAACAAAGAAGACTTTACGTGGAAAACAGATATTAACCTTTCTGCGAACAAAAATAAAATTTTAAGTTTAGGAAGCGGAGTTCGCCCTGGTCAGGATTCGTATTTAGTGCAGTCAGGAGGAATCGGCGGGTTCGACTTTATCGCTAAAGTTGGAAGTTCTGTAGGAACGTACTACGGATATGTAACTGAAGGAAGATACGAAATCGGTGATTTTGATTATAATGCAGCAACACAGGTTTATACTCTAAAAGCAGGAGTTCCAAGCAGCAGTGCAATAGCTTTAGGTGCAAAAGCCGTACAACCCGGAGATCTTAAATTAAAAGATTTAAATGGTGACGGACAGATTACTGATGCAGACAGAGAAGAATTAGGGAGTGCTCAGCCTAAGTTTTACGGAGGTTTTAACCAAACTTTCCGTTACAAAAACTTTGATATGAGCTTATTCTTCAATTTCTCAGTCGGAAACAAAGTGTATAATGCTAATAAAATAGAGAATACCACTCAGTATTTATACAGAGACAACAACATGGCTGCAGAAGTTGCAGACAGATGGAGATGGTTTGATAACAACGGGGTAAAAGTGAACGATCCTACTGCTTTGGCAGCATTGAACGCAAACACTACAATGTGGACGCCGCCAACAGGACAATACATTTTACATTCTTACGGTATTGAAGACGGTTCTTTCTTAAGACTGAACAACGTAACCTTAGGATTTACATTACCAAAAGGTTCTTTGGAAGCTGTAGGTGTTAAAAACTTCAGATTGTATGCAACGGTTAACAACGTATTTGTTATTACGAAATACTCAGGTTATGATCCTGAAGCGAGTACAAGAAGAAATCCTTTAACTCCGGGAGTAGACTATTCAGCCTATCCGAGAAGCAGATTTTTTGTAACAGGTGTAGATATCACTTTCTAAAATTTATTATCATGAAAAAAAGCAAATCAATATTTATTTTATCTTTTCTGGCAGGTGCACTTTTCCTTAATTCGTGCAGCGATTTCCTTGAGCCGGAAAACCTTTCAAGTATCTCTGAAGCACAACAGTTTGACAGTACCGCAGATACTTTTTCAGCATTAATCGGAGTTTATGCTCAATTAGGCGGAGATGACGGTTACGGACAAAGATTATCTTTGATTATCCCACAATCCGGAGACGACTTCAGAACTTCAGGAAGCTACAACTGTAATGACAGAAGAGGGGTAGCAACTTTTGGTGCTTGTACTACCAACACAGAACTTAACGGTCCTTTCTCAAAATTATATACAGGGATTGAGCGAGCAAATCTAGTTATTAAAAATATTCCATTATCTGCTGTAATGCAAAGCGGATCTGCAGAAGATAAAAAACTAATGGACAGATATCTAGGCGAAGCACTAACGCTAAGAGCTCAATATTATTATGAGCTGATCAGAAACTGGGGAGATGTACCTTTTTACCTGGTACCAGCTTCTGATGTGGCAGAACAAAATCAGCCAAAAACAGACAGAGATATTATTTATGATCAAATGATCAACGATCTGGAGAAAGCTGCAACTTTAGTTCCTTGGAGATCTGAAGGCGGAACGACCAGCAACAGAATTTCTAAAGGTTTCGTGAAAGGTCTTAGAGCAAGAATTGCATTGGCAAGAGCAGGATATTCTTTAAGAAGAAGCCCTCAGATCATGGCTCAGGGATCGAATCCTCAAAAATATTATCAGATTGCTTTAGTTGAATGTAAAGATATTATGAACCACTCTGGTGAGCACAGTCTTAACCCAAGCTACGAAAATGTATTCAGAGCTTTACATACCAACGCACAGGATGCAACCAATGAAGTTATTTTCGCAGTAGGAGCTTTTGGTGGTGGTACAAGAACAGACTCTAAAATCGGATATTACAACGGTCTGAAGCACCATGACAACTCTGTATGGAAAGGCGGTGGCGGTATCAATGCGTTACCAACCTACTTCTATGAGTTTACAAAATTTGATCTGAGAAGAGATATGAATGTAGGAATTTTCACCATTAATGCAACGAATCAGGCTGAATTAGCTGCTTCAAATGCATGGACGGATTCTAAATACAGGAAATCTTGGACGAGCATCACAGGACCTTCTCAAACACTTGCGGTTGACTGGCCTTTACTTCGTCTTTCAGATGTTATGTTGATGTTTGCAGAAGCTGATAACGAAATTAACGGAGCACCTTCACAGGAAGCAAAAAATGCTTTATTAGCCGTAAGAAACAGAGCATATACGGGAAATCTTGGACAGGTAGAAGCAATTCCTTCTGACAAAGTTGGTTTCTTTAATGCAATTGTAAAAGAAAGGTTGTTAGAATTAGGTTCAGAAGGCATCAGAAAATACGACCTGATCCGTTGGAATTTATTAGCTACAAAAATTGCTGAAACTAAACAAAAACTGACAGATTTCATCAACGGAACCGGAGCTTACGCCAATGTACCTTTAAATATTTACTACAAAGCTTCTGTTTACGATCCTACCAAAACAGCTCAGCAAAACATCGCTGCAATCGACGTTTATACAACAGGAACAGACAAAAGCCAGGTATTTTACCTTCCTAATCAGTCTGCAACAACTCCTTCAGGCTATAAAGTAATCGCTTGGAGATCAGGGATTACAGCAACGTATGTAAACGATCCTTCTGCAGGCTATGCACAGTATTTCCAGGCTAATAAGAGAGAATTATTGCCTATTTATTTCGAATACATTCAAAATAACTACAATCTTACCCAAGATTACGGTTACTAGAATCAAGATACATTCATATTAATTTTGATACAGACTTTCTCTTCAACAAGAGCGAGTCTGTATTTTCCTAATGAAAATTAAAATCTATGAAGATTTCAAATTTTTACAAAAAAATAAAGTTCATATCATTATTTTCAGTAGTTGTCATCAGTCTTCTTTCTTTCAAGATAAATGAGGGTAAAACCATCATTGTTTCGAAAGACGGAAAAGGAAATTTCACTACCGTTCAGCAGGCGATTAATTCTATTGAAGAAGGGAAAAAAGTAAGAACAAAAATCATTGTAAAACCAGGAACTTACAGAGAAAAAATCACAGTAGATGCTGCAAAAAGCCCCATTTTTCTGATCGGAGAAAATGCAGAAAACACGATTTTAGTTTACGGCGATCATGCTTCAAAGCAAAATTCAGAAGGTAAAAATCTGGGAACTACAGGTTCATCAGGTATTTTCATTTTCTCTGATGATTTTTCAGCTAAAAATATCACATTTCAAAATGATGCAGGGCCAGTCGGGCAAGCGGTTGCCGTTTTAACGACAGGCGACCGGATTGCTTTTGAAAACTGCAAATTTTTAGGATTTCAGGATACACTTTACACCAAAGGAGCTCAGGATAATCCTGATAAATCTAAAGTTTCCAGAAATTATTTTAAAAACTGCTATATAGAAGGAACTACCGACTACATTTTTGGCGCCGGAACTGCGGTTTTTGAAAACTGTACGATTTACTCCAAAAAAAATGCTTCTTACGTTACCGCTGCTTCTACAATTGAAGGAAATGAATTCGGATTTGTTTTTATTAACTGTAATTTAACAGGAGATGCCGATGCAAATTCAGTATATTTGGGTCGTCCGTGGAGGCCATTTGCAAAAACTGTTTATATGAATTGTGCAATCGATTCCACAATTAAACCCGAAGGTTGGCACAACTGGTCTAAACCTGATGCTGAAAAGACCACTTTTTATGCTGAATATCAATCTAAGGGTACAGGAGCCAACGCTGAAAAAAGAGTTTCATGGTCACATCAACTGACGAAAGAACAAAGTAAAAAATATACTTCTAAAAATATTCTTTCAGGAAAAGACAACTGGAACTTCAAAAAAGCAGTTCAATAATTTCAAAAAGTTTTAAATGAAAATACTTTTTCCTTCAATCTTCCTTTTGGGAATTTTATCTTTACAAAGCTGTACAAGCCAGGTAAAACCTCCGGCCGAATCTGAAACAATGGTTTCAGGCAAGCTGATCAGTTTTCCAGGTGCAGAAGGATTTGGAAGATTTACAACGGGTGGTCGTGGCGGAAAAGTTGTATTGGTAACTAAGCTTACAGATGACGGTTCGGAAGGAACTTTAAGACACGCTTTAGAACAAAAAGGACCGAAATATATTGTTTTTAAAACTGCCGGAACTATTTTCCTTGAATCTCCTTTAAGAATAAAAGAGGGTGACGTTACGATTGCCGGACAAACCGCTCCCGGAGACGGAATCACCGTTGCCAACTACGAAACTTTTGTTGCGGCAGACAATGTCATTATCCGTTACATGAGATTCAGAATGGGTGATAAGAAAAAGTATGAAGGCGATGCGTTAGGAGCTAGATTTATCAAAAATCTGATGGTCGATCACTGTTCGATGAGCTGGTCAACCGACGAGACGGTTTCCATTTATGTAAATGAAAACACGACGCTTCAGTGGTGTGTGATTACAGAAAGCCTGAGAAATTCTGCTCATCAAAAAGGTGCTCACGGATATGGCGGAATTGCCGGCGGAAAATTCGCTTCTTTTCATCATAATATCTACGCCAACCACGATAGCAGAAATCCGCGATTAGGAGAATATGCAGGAAGTAAATTTGCTTTGACCGATCTAACGGATTTCAGAAACAATGTAATTTACAATTGGGGTCACAATAATATTTACGGTGGTGAAGGAATGAATGTAAATCTCGTCAACAATTATTACAAGCCAGGATCTGCATCGATGAACAAAAAAAGAATTGCTGCCATCGATAAAAATGAAAAGCCTGAAACTGAAGTTTACAACATTTGGGGAAAATACTACATCAGCGGAAACGTTTCAGAAGGAAATCCCGACGTGACGGCAGACAATTGGGAAAAAGGAGTATTCAGCCAGATGAAAAATTCTTATAACCTTACGGATGCCGATAAAAATTCAATTAAAATCAATCAGCCACACGATATTCAGAATAATGTAAAAACTGATTCTCCCAAAGAAGCTTACGAGAAAATTTTGAAAATCGGAGGCGCAAGTTTAGTGAGAGATGAAGTAGATGTACGTGTTTTGGAACATGTAAAAAACGGAACTTTTTCTCATAAAGGTTCGCTCGGAAGTGACAACGGAATCATCGATTCGCAGGAAGACGTCGGAGGATTCCCTGAATTGAAAACAGGAAAAACTGCTGTTGATTCAGACAACGACGGAATGCCTGATGACTGGGAAATCAAAAATAATCTTGATCCGAAAACGGCTAATGCCAACGGAAGAGATTTAGATAAAAACTATGACAATATCGAGGTTTACATGAATGACCTTGTGAAGAAAATAACCAAAAAACAGTAGAAAGTCACTGAACTTTTTGTTTAAATGGTTATCTAAAAAGAAAGTATTATGTCAGAAAAATTAAAATCAAACATTTTCAAACTTATATTAGCGGGAGCTGTTTTCGCAGCCGGTTCGTCATTCGCACAGAAAAACGTCATCGAAAATATCCGTAAAAATCCTAAAACTCCCTTTTCTTACGCCGAATTATCCATAAAAGACGGCGGAAAATGGCAGGGCAATGAATACATCGGCGGAACTTTCAAAAACGTCAGTCAATTACAACTTCCGTCGGAACATACCGACCATTCTTACTACATTAGATACGAAGGAATTGGCTTAGAGAACAATCAAATCGCCTATCGATTATATCTGGACTGGAGAAATGCTACAGATATTTTCGGCAAGAAAGTGAATTCTTTAGTCTTGCCGGAAGTCGGACAGGACGGTTTTGAAACGTACCATCATGACGCACCTTGGGGACAGGATATTTTAAAATCCGGCCGTACCATCGGTGTCGGTTCTTACGGCAGATATGATGAGCAGAACGATTTTGTTGAAACTTTTAAAACCGTAAAAAGTACCACCGCAAAAGTGGTGAATGAAGGCGATAAATCTTTTGCAACCATCGATTACAAAGGATGGAAAACGTGGGGAAAAGCTGTTGACCTTCAATCGAAGCTGACGATTTTCAACCAAGACCGTTTTGTGAAGGTTGATTTGAATTTAAATGAAACACTTTCAGGATTATGTACCGGAATTGTCGCTTTTAAAGACATTCCCATGAAAGAGGCGGTCAGTAAAAACAAAAAATGGGGCTACATTGCAACGTACGGAACGCAGACCTTAGCTAAAAAAGAAGATCAGTTAGGAATGGTCATCTTCTACCCTATCGGAAATTTAGATAAAATTGTAAAAACCAAATCGACTCACGTGGTGGTTTTCAAAAAGACAAAAAATGTTTTGTATTACTTTATGGGAGCCTGGTCACAGGAACCGGACGGAATAAAAACGGAAGAGGAATTTTACAAAGATTTAGATAAAAAATTAGAAATTTTAGATAATAACAATCAACTTTAAAATTGACTTACAATGAGTTTTATTAATCAAAAATTAAAAATATACGCTGTTGCGGTTTTAGGTTCAGGAATGTTCTTAGCCTGTGCACAGACAAAAACGGCAACAGCTGCTAAAGCTGCAACCCAAACTGCAAAATCAGGAAAAGTAGTTCCTACGAACCTGAAATGGTCTGAAAGAATGATGCTTTCAGAAATGCAGAGATTCCCGGAAGCGTGGATGCTGGACTTCAGCAAAAGCCCGAAATGGACCTATCCATCAGCAATTGTTTTGGACGGAGCTGAACAATTGTACATTAAAACCGGTAAAAAAGAATACTACGACTACATCAGCGGTTTCGGTGAAACTCTGATCAAAGAGGACGGTACAATTCTTACCTACGATCTTGAAAAATACAATATCGACCTTTTGAATAGCGGAAACGTATTGCTTTATCTTTACGAAAAAGAGAAAAAAGACAAATACCTGAAAGCTCTGCAGACTCTCCGTAAACAAATCGACGGACAGCCGAGAACGAATGAAGGTTCTTTCTGGCATAAAAAAATCTATCCTAATCAGGTTTGGTTAGATGGTTTATATATGGGAATGCCTTTCTACACGCACTACACAAAGGATTTCTCTAAAGGTACAGATGCTACAAAAGCGTATGATGATATTGTTTTTCAGTTTGATTCGGTTCAGAAAAATCTTTTAGATAAAAAAACAGGTTTGCTGTATCATGCTTGGGATGAAAGCAAAAAAGAAGCCTGGGCAAACAAAGAAACCGGACTTTCTCCTAATTTCTGGGGAAGAGCGATGGGCTGGTATGGAATGGCGATGGTAGATGTTCTCGATTATTTGCCTAAAGACCATCCGGGAAGAGCGAGAATTATTTCTTACATCAAATCGTATTCTGACGCAGTTATCAAATATCAGGATAAAAAATCCGGTCTTTGGTACCAGGTTTTAGATAAGCCTTTGGCGAATGGTAATTACGAAGAAGCAACGGCTTCGGCGATGTTTGTTTATACCATGATCAAATCTGTGAACAAAGGTTATTTACCACAATCATACAAAGCTGCCGCTAAAAAAGGCTACGACGGAATCATCAAAAATCTGATTACAGTTGATGAAAACGGCGTTGTTAATTTAAATAAATGTTGTGCTGTTGCCGGATTGGGAGGAAAACCTTACAGAGACGGTTCTTACGAATATTACGTCAATGAAGAAATCCGTTCGAATGACGGAAAAGGTACGGGACCATTTATTTTGGCAAGTTTAGAATTTGAAAAATAAATTTTAAAACATTATGGGAATTAAAGCATTAAGTTTTTTCAAGGTAAAATCTAAGTTTTATGAAGCGGATTGCTTTGAGCGTATACTTAATGATCTTAATCAAAATCAACTTATTGATTCTTAAATAAAGCTTTAGTATTTTCTTAAATCCTTAATGGTGAAAAAATATTTTTATTCTAACATTACACAAACCAGATCAAAAATCTGATTTTATGACAAACAAAATTTTAAATATACTTTCAATCACCGCATTTTCTATTGCATCATCTTATCTGAATGCACAGGAAAAACCCTACGTTTCAGAAGTCTGGACAGCCGATCAGGGAAAAAATTACAGAAACCCGATCTTATACGCAGATTATTCAGATCCTGACGTTACCCGCGTTGGTGATGATTATTATATGACCGCTTCAAGTTTCAACGAAGCTCCGGGATTGCCGATTCTTCATTCAAAAGATATGGTCAACTGGAAATTGGTGAACTACGCCATTCAGGATGTTCTGCCTAAAGAACATTTCGCTGTTCCTAGAAGAGGTGACGCTGTTTGGGCTCCGGCAATCCGTTTCCATAAAGGAGAATTCTATATTTATTGGGGTGATCCTGATTTCGGAATTTACATGGTCAAAACCAAAGATCCTCTGGGAAAATGGGACGAACCGATTTTGGTAATGGAAGGGAAAGGTTTAATCGATTCTTGTCCGTTCTGGGACGAGGACGGACAGGCCTATTTAGTTCATGGTTGGGCGGGAAGCCGCGCCGGAGTGAAAAGTATTTTATCTTTAAATAAAATGAATCCTGAAGGAACGAAAGTTTTAGATAAAGGCATCCATATTTTCGACGGTCATGACGCACATCCGACAGTTGAAGGTCCGAAAATGTACAAAAGAAACGGCTACTACTACATTTTCGCTCCGGCGGGAGGTGTGGCTACTGGTTGGCAGTTGGTTTTAAGATCAAAAAATATTTACGGTCCTTACGAAGAGAAGATTGTTCTCGAGCAGGGAAAAACAAAAATCAACGGTCCGCATCAGGGAGCCTGGGTTGATACGCCTTCTGGTGAAGACTGGTTTTATCATTTTCAGGATGTGGATGCGGGTGGAAGAATAGTTCATTTGCAGCCAATGAAATGGGAAAAAGACTGGCCGGTAATGGGAACCGACAACGATAAAAACGGAATCGGCGAACCTGTTTTAACGTATAAAAAACCAAACGTCGGGAGAACTTATCCTATCGTAACTCCGGCTGAAACGGATGAGTTTGATGGTGAAAAATTAGGTTTGCAGTGGCAATGGAGTGCCAATGAAAATATCGTTTGGTCTTCCAAACTTCCCGGACAGAAATTTCTGAGATTATTCTCCATGAAAATGGCTGAAAACGATAAAAACCTTTGGAATGTTCCAAATCTATTGACTCAAAAATTCCCGGCTCCTAATTTTGTAGCTTCCACTAAAGTTAAGTTGACTCCCGAAGATGCGAAAGAAGGAAAAACTGCCGGACTTTTAGTCATGGGAATGGATCACGCCTCGATTGTCATCACAAATAAAACAGACGGATATTATGTTCAGTTGAGAAAAGCTGAAAAGGCTGAAAAAGGTGGTGAAGAAAAAGTTTTGTTTGAAACCAAATTAAAAGGTAACGAAGCGTATTTTAAAGTTAACGTCAGCGAACCGAACGGAATTTGCACTTTCAGCTACAGTGAAAACGGCAAAAATTTCATCAAAGCCGGCGAACCATTTCAGGCAAAACCAGGTAAATGGATCGGTGCGAAAGTAGGATTATATTCGGTAAGCACTCAGAAAGCAAACCGAGGTGGCTACGCAGATTTTGAATATTTCAGAATAACAAAAAATTAAATATTTCCCACAGATCTCACGGATTTTCACAGATGATTGCACATCAGTTGAGAATTAATTTCCAATAAAATTTGAAAAAATCTATGAAATTTGTTAGAGAAAAATATAAAAACCTGACGGGTTTCTAAAACCCGTTAGGTTTAAGAAAAAATCAACAACAGAAAAATAATAAGAATATATATAATGAAGAAGTCAATCAAAATACTAGGTCTTGTTGCAGCAATGATGTTTTCGGGACAGATCTATGCTCAAAATACAGATATTTATAAAGGAATTGAGTTTAAAATGCCCAAAGTGACAGAAACTTCTTTCGCCGCAAATACTGTATCCATCAAAGATTTTGGAGGTGTTGCAGGTGGAAGTGTTAAAAACACAGAAGCTTTTAAAAAAGCAATCTATGCTTTGGTGAAAAAAGGCGGCGGAAAATTGGTTGTTCCTAGAGGCCTTTGGCTGACCGGACCTATCGTTTTGCAAAGCAACATCAACCTTCATGTGGAAGACGGTGCGATGATTATTTTCAGCACAGACAAAAGCGATTATCCTTTGGTAGATGTAAGTTTTGAAGGTTTAAACACGATCCGTTGCCAGTCTCCAATCTCCGCAAGAAATGCTAAAAATATTGCCATCACAGGAAAAGGCGTGATTGACGGAAGTGGTGACGCGTGGAGAGCCGTAAAAAAAGGAAAATTATCCGAAACTGAATGGAAAAAATTCGTTGCATCAGGCGGAATCGTTTCCAAAGACGGTAAGACTTGGTATCCTTCAGAAAGCTACAAAAAAGGATTTGAAGGAAGCTCAAGCTTCAATGTTCCTGATAAAATCAACAAAGCTGAACTGCAATCTGTGAAAGATTTCCTTCGTCCGGTAATGGTGAGCATCGTAGGTTGTGATCAGGTACTTCTGGATGGTCCGACTTTCCAGAATTCTCCGGCTTGGAACCTTCATCCACTGATGACTTCCAATTTAATTTTAAGAAATCTTACTGTTAGAAACCCTTGGTATTCTCAAAACGGTGACGGTGTAGATTTGGAATCCTGTAAAAATGTTCTGATCTACGACAATACTTTTGATGTAGGTGATGATGCGATCTGCATTAAATCAGGAAAAAATGAAGACGGAAGAAAAAGAGGAATGCCTACTGAAAACGTGATCATCAAAAACAACATGGTGTATCATGGTCACGGAGGTTTCGTGATTGGAAGTGAAATGTCTGGTGGAGCGAGAAACATGCATGTTTCAGACTGTACTTTCATCGGAACAGACATTGGTCTCCGTTTCAAAACAACCCGTGGAAGAGGTGGTGTAGTGGAAAATATTTATATCAAAAACATTGATATGATCAACATTCCGACGCAGACGATTGGTTTTAATATGTTCTACGAAGGTGCTTCTCCGGTTCTGGAAGACGGACAAAAAGCGGAAGGAAACAAAGCTCCGGAAAAAATATATCCGGTAACTGAAGAAACGCCAGTTTTCAGAAATATTTACTTTAAAAATATTACTGCAACCAATTCTGATGAAGCGATTACTTTATTCGGCTTGGCAGAAATGAATTTGAAGAACATCGTCATTGAAGATTCTCAGTTTGAAACTAAAAAAGGTTTATCTATCGTAGATGCAGACGGAATTCAGCTGAAAAACGTAAAACTGAAATATTCAGAAGGAACGGGAGCTACGATTTACAACAGTAAAAACATTGATTTGGCAGGTTTACAATTAGAATCTGCTCAAAAACCAACCATCAAAGTGTTAGGAGCAAAAACCACTTCGGTAAAACTTCCGAAAGACGTGAAGGCTGAGCAGGTGAGCATTTCAAAAGAGATAGCAAAGAATGCAGTGAAGTAAGTTGAGATTGGAAATTTGAGATTGAAATTCCAGATTCGGGTGCACAAGAAAAATTTTAATTTTTCAACTTATGTGGTCTAAAATATTCTCAAAGATGTAAACTTGAAAGTTTCTAATATGTCAAAAACTTTTGTGACTTTTGACTCCGTCGAATCTTACGATTTGTGGTTAAATCAACCTTTTTTGAACTTATTATTGTCAAAGCATTAAACTTAAAAACTGCAAAAACTTTTGTGACTTTTGACTTCGTCGAATCTTACGATTTGTGGTTAAAAATTAATATTAAAATGAGTTTTCACAAACTATATTTTCTTTTTGTTTTTTTTGTAGGAGCAACAGCATTCGGTCAGACAAAGCCGAATGCTACTCCTTACACAAACGAAGCAACATACGAAAAATTAAAAAAGAAACATCCGTTCATCACGCCTTTGAACAGACCGGTTCCGCCCAACATCGGGATCGATAAAGATGTAGAATACACCAATATCAACGGACTTTCCCTGAAAGCCGACATCTACTATCCTCTCGACAAATCCAAAAAATACCCTGCAGTGGCATTGGTTCACGGAGGCGGCTGGATTTCGGGAAGTAAGGAAAATGAAAAATACATGGCTCAGGAATTGGCGGCGAAAGGTTATGTTGCCATTGCCGTCGGTTACCGTCTGAGTGAAGTGGCAAAATATCCGGCAGCGATTGATGACGTGAACAATGCCATTGCATATTTAAAGAAAAACAAGAAAAAATATTCTTTAAATACTAAAAAAATCGGAATTTTAGGGGAATCAGCCGGGGCTCAGATTGCCACTTTGGTTGGAGTAAAATCTAAAGGCAAAATAAAAGCAATCGTCAATGTAGACGGAATTGTTTCTTTCATTCACCCTGAAGCCGAAGAAAGTACGTATGCATCTTATTGGCTTGATGGCGACAGAAATGTCAATTTGAAAAACTGGACAGATGCTTCGCCGTTGGAATTTGTAGATAAAAATACACCTCCTACCCTATTCATCAATTCTTCTCAGCCCCGTTTTCATGCAGGAAGAGATGATATGATGAAAATATTAAAAAGCTACAATATCTTTACAGAATATCATGAAATCAAAGATACTCCGCACTCATTCTGGTCTGCCGAACCTTGGTTTACAGAAACTTTAGATTTGACGCTTCAGTTTTTAGATAAATATTTGAAGTAAGGTTTAGATTAATTGTAAAAACAAACTCTGATATTGACTTAGGAATTTGGAGCGTTAAGAAAATTTAAATTTAATCCGTTAAAAAATTACCACTGTTTGAGTGCGGCGAAAATTATCTTAATAAATGAAATTTTGAATCCGCATGAGTTTTGGGAATTTTAGGATTTAATTTAAATTTTTAGTGGAGAATTTCAGCCTTGAAATAGCATTCGCCGACTTAGGAGGCAATTTTTGGTTCTTTTGTTTTAAGACAAAAGAACATTTAAACAAAAAAATTAATGAAAAAATTATTTTTAATACTCTTCATTTCCATCACCAATTTCCTTTTGGCTGGAACTGATCCGTATATCACAGTTACCGTGGCGCAAGATGGAAGCGGCCAATTTACATCCATTCAAAAAGCCATAACCTCCATCAGAGATCTGGGTCCGGGAGAAGCTTTGGTAAAAATTAAAGCAGGTACGTATCACGAGAAAATTGTGATTCCTTCGTCAAAACATAAAATCACTCTACAGGGTGAAAGTAAGGAAAATACCATCATTACCAATGACGACTATTCCGGAAAACTGGATGCTCTGAATGAAAAAATGACAACATTCAACTCATACACGCTTTTGGTGATGTCTGATGATATTAAGATTTCAAACCTGACCATTCAAAACTCATCCTGCAACCAAGGGCAAGCCGTTGCACTTCATGTGGAAGGTGACCGTTTTATCATCAGAGATTCTAAAATTTTGGGTTGTCAGGATACACTTTATACAGGCGGAAATCACAGCAGACAGTATTACGATAACTGTTATATCGAAGGAACGACTGACTTCCTATTTGGTTCGGCGACGGTGGTTTTCAAAAACTGTACGATAAAAAGTTTGGCTAATTCTTACATTACAGCAGCATCAACCGATCAGTCAAAAAGTTTTGGTTATGTATTTTTCGACTGCAAATTGATTGCAAAAGAAGGTATTAATAAAGTATTTTTGGGCAGACCATGGAGACCGTACGCAAAAACGGTTTTCATCAACACCGAAATGGGCAGTCACATCGTCCCCGAAGGCTGGAACCCCTGGAAAGGCGACAAAATGTTTCCGAACAAAGACAAAACTGCGTATTATGCAGAATACAACAGCAAAGGAGAAGGTGCAAATATTTCTCAAAGAGTTCCGTGGTCACATCAGCTGACAAAAAAAGAAGCAAAAAAATACACGGTCAAAAATATTTTCGGAGACTGGAATCCGAATATGAGTAATAAGTAATTGATAATGAGTAATTATGGCCACACTAAAATGACATAGGAAAATGGAGCGTTAAGAAAATTAAATTTTCATCCGTTAAAAAATTCCCATTGTTCGAAGTGCGAGACAGATTTTGAATTAGAGCAGAAATTATGAATTCGCGCAAGTTTTGGGAATTTTAGGATTAAAATTTAATTTTTAGCGGAAGTTTCCAAGTCTTGAACTTTTGGTTCTTTTGTTTCAAGACAAAAGAACATATTAATAAAAATTATTTAAAAATGAAAAAAATACTTTTAATTCTAGGCATTGTAATTTCAACATTTACATTGGCTCAAAAGAAACCAACTCTATTTCTAATCGGTGACTCCACCATGTCAAACAAAGACAATCCCGATAAAAATCCGGAACATGGTTGGGGACAGGTTTTAGGACAGTTTATGACTAACGGAATTGAAATTCAAAACCACGCTATGAACGGTAGAAGCTCAAAAAGTTTCAGAACTGAAGGACGATGGGACAAGGTGGAGAAACAATTAAAAAAAGGTGATTTTGTAATCATTCAGTTTGGTCATAATGATCAGAAATTAAAGGATTCTACAAAATTTACCAATCCGCATACGCAGTACAGAGCCAATCTGGAAAGATACGTGAATGAAACAAGAGCAAAAGGAGCAACACCGATTTTAATGACTTCTATTACACGAAGAAACTTTAATGAAAATGGAGTTTTGATCGACACACACACCGATTATCCTTTGATGGTAAGATTAGTTGCCGACGATATGAAAGTCGCATTCGTCGACATGCAGTTACTGACCGAACAAATAGAAATTGCTGCAGGCCCGGAAAAATCTAAACTCTTACATCTTCATTTTAAGGCTGGCGAAAATCCGTATTACGACAAAGACAAAGCGGATGACACGCATTTATCAAGATTAGGCGCTGAAACCGTTGCTAAACTCGCTGTTAAAGATTTGAAGAAATTAAAAACCGGTTTGGAGAAATATATTAAATAGTTGAACTAATAAAGGACATAGGAAAATGGAGCGTTAAGAAAATTTAAATTCAATCTGTTAAAAAATTTCCACTGTTTGAGTGCGGCAAAAATTATCTTTAGATGAACCATTTTGAATCCGCACGAGTTTGGAAATTTTAGGATTGAAATTAAATTTTTAGCGGAAGTTTCCAAGTCTTGAACTTTTGGTTCTTTTGTTTCAAGACAAAAGAATCATAATCAAATTAAATAAGAAATGAATTTCAAAAAAGAACCTTTTTTCGACGGTAATTCCGAATGGGAAGATTTGGGAGCAGGTGTTTCCCGACAGTTTGTAGGATACAACTCTCAGGTCATGATGGTCATCGTAAAATTCGAAAAAGATGCCATCGGAACCTTACATCAGCATTTTCATTCGCAAATTACGTATGTTGCCGAAGGAAAATTTGAAGTAACGGTCGACGGAGAAACCAAAATCTTACAGAAAGGTGACGGATTTTTTGCGCAGCCGAATATATTTCATGGCGTAAAATGTCTTGAAGCAGGAAAACTGATCGATGCTTTCACTCCTTTCAGAGAAGATTTTCTCAAAGATTAATTTTAATAATAACATTCACGGTTTTTAAAATCTTGAAGGTTTATAATTTTAAGACTATGAAAAAAGTAATTTTTCTGCTTACAATTTTCTTTTTCATGCAGTTTTCAGCTCAGGAAAAAATAATCCTCTGGCCAAAAGGTGAAATGCCCAATTCTAAAATTTTAGCTTCAAAAACCAAGAAGAAAAAAGAATTGGCAGAATTAAAAGAACCTGAACTTTTTGCTTTTCTGCCTCCTGTGAAAGAAAGAAACCAGAAGTCGGTCATCATCATTCCCGGTGGCGGATATTCTAAACTCACTTACGATGAAGGAGCGTTTCAGATTGCTAAATGGATGAACAGTTTGGGCATTTCAGCATTTGTTTTAAACTACAGATTGCCTACTTCAACAGATTTAATTCAGAAAGAAATTGCGCCTTTACAGGATATTCAGGCTTCCATTAAATACATCCGAAAAAATGCAGCTCAATGGGGAATTTCTCCCGATCAGGTTGGTGTTGTGGGAACTTCAGCAGGCGGACATTTGGCGACAATGGCGAGTAATATTTCTAAAGATTATACAGAGTTAAAAGGCGATTGGGAAAGTATTTCCACCATTCCTAATTTTGCAATTCTTTTTTGTCCGGTCATTGATCTGGGCGAATATGCTCACAAAGGAAGCCGAAACAGTTTGCTGGGTGAAAATGCTTCAGCTGAAAAAATCTGGGAATATTCAATGCAAAATCTAGTGACTGAAAAAACGCCGCAAACAATTTTGTTTCATAATCAGGACGATACAGCCGTTCCGCCGATGAACAGTATTTTATATTTCAAGGCAATGACGAAAAACAAAGTAAAAGGTTCACTGTTCATTTTCCCTAAAGGTGGACACCGATTTTTCGTTACCGACAAAGATCCACTGAACGAAAACTGGAAAAAACTGTGTGCAGACTGGCTTGCGGGTATTGGTAATGAGTAATGAATAATTAGTAATGAGTAATTTAAAAATGTTCTCATATTTTAACGATCATCAATAATATTTCATAATTGAAAATACTTTGTATTACTTTATTAAGTTTACGCCGTTGTATATCTTAAAAACATTTAAGATTTAAAATTCTTTGTTTGACTTTGCGATAAATTAAAACATTATAATACACAACCCATATTCAAGAGATGAATCAAACTGTAAAAAAAGTGTTCAAACAACGTGTCAGTATAAACTTTGCGCCTTTGCTATTAACTAACAGTTAAATTTAAAATCAATGAAAAAAATTGCTTTATTCATATTAATTTTTCTCCTCAACCATATTTCAGCTCAGCAGAAAATAACCGTCTGGCCGAAAGGAGAAATGCCTAATTCCAAAGGTTTGAAATTAAACATCGTTGAAGAAAAAGAAGGCAGAATTACCCAGATTCAGGAAGCTGAACTGTTCGCTTTTCTACCAGCCAAAGAAGAACGAAAAAAAATGGCCATCATCGTTATTCCTGGCGGTGGTTACAGACATTTGACCTACGATTTGGGCGGATATTCCTATGCCAAATGGCTCAACACTTTAGGAATTTCAGCTTTTGTTTTGAATTACCGACTTCCAACTTCTCCTGATTTAAAGCAGCGGGAAATCGGGCCGCTACAGGATATTCAGGCCGCAATTAAATTAATCAGAAAAAATGCCGCTCAATATGGAATTTCTCCTGATCAAATTGGAGTTTTGGGAACTTCTGCAGGTGGACATTTAGCCGCTATGGCAAGCAACATTCCGAGTGATTATACCGAATTAAAAGACGATTGGACAAGTATCTCAACAGTTCCAAATTTTGCTATTCTGGTTTCTCCGGTTATTGATTTAGGCGAATTTGCACACAAAGGAAGCCGAGACAATCTCTTGGGAGAAAATGCTTCTTTAGAAAAAATTAAAGAATACTCTATGCAGAATCGGGTGACGGAAAAAACGCCTACAACGATTCTTTTTCATGCACAGAATGACAACGCCGTCCCTGTAATCAATTCAATTTTATATTACGAAGCCATGATCAAAAATAAAGTGAAAGGAGCGATGTTTATTTTCCCTGAAGGTGAACATAACATCGGAATTTCAAATAAAACCGAACTGACGGATAACTGGAAGAAAATCTGTGCAGACTGGCTCAAAACAATAATTAAATAAAAATCTAAATTTGGGATAAAAATTTATTGATACAACATCGTCACTTCGAGTAGATTTTTGAAAAAACATCGTATCGAGAAGTTGAGTTCCAAGAAAATTCTCGATCCATTTTCTTTAATTTCTTAAAGAAACACTCGAATTGACGACAGCTTTAATATTTTAAATCATGATTAATTTACACTTCTAATAAAATAATATGCTAAAACTAATTCAACATAAAATTTTAATACTGGCTTGCGGAACAGTCATTTCTGTTTCGGCTTTTGCTCAGCAGAATTTAAAACTCACCTACAGCAAACCCGCAGAAAACTGGAATGAAGCTTTACCGATCGGAAACGGAAGATTGGGAGCGATGGTCTTTGGCGGTGCAGCTCAGGAGCATCTTCAGTTGAATGAAGAAACAATCTGGGCCGGCGAACCTGGAAACAATATTCCCAAAAATACGTTTGACAGCATTCAAAAAGTGCGGCGGTTAATCAATGAAGGGCAGTTTGAAAAAGCACAGGATTTAACGAATAAAACCTATCCGAGACAGGCTCCAAAAGACCTGAACTACGGAATGCCTTATCAGACAATGGGCGATCTGTTTTTGGACTTTAAAGGGCATGAAAATTTTAAAAATTACAACCGGACTTTAGACATTGAAAAAGCAGTCAGTACGGTTTCTTATGAAGTGAATGGCATGACTTTTAAGCGCGAAATCTTTTCTTCATTTGCCGATAATGTGATGGTGATTAAATTAACTTCCAGTAAAAAAGGAAGTCTGAATTTTGCTTTAAATGCTTCTACTCCACACAAAATCAATTCTATTTTCACAGAGAAAAATCAATTGGTGATCAATGGAACAAGTGGTTCAGCAGACAATAAAACCGGAAAAATTAATTTTAAAACCGTTGCTGTGCCCATCTTAAAAGGTGGAAAACTAACCTCAACAAAAGATCAGATTCAAATCTCAGGCGCTGATGAAGTGGTGCTTTATGTTTCCATTGCGACGAATTTCAAGAAGTATAATGATCTTTCCGGAAATCCTGATGCAAGAGTTTCAGAATATTTAAAATCAGCTTTAAACAAAAAATATGATGCTGAATTAAAGGCACACATTGAAAAATATCAGAAATATTTTAAGCGTGTCAATTTAGATTTCGGAACAAGTGAACAGGCTCAAAAAACAACCGACGTCAGAATTAAGGAATTTGGAAATTCACAAGACCCTGATTTAGTGGCGTTATATTTCCAGTTTGGCCGTTACCTATTGATTTCCTCATCACAACAGGGAACTCAGCCTGCCAATCTTCAAGGAATATGGAATTATCAGCTCAATCCTTCCTGGGACAGCAAATACACGGTCAACATTAATACGGAAATGAATTATTGGCCTGCCGAAAATACCAACCTCAGCGAAATGCACGAGCCTTTGTTTGATATGATTCAGGATTTGTCAGTGACTGGAAAAGAATCTGCAAAAGAAATGTACCATGCAAGAGGCTGGAATATGCATCATAACACGGATCTTTGGAGAATTACAGGAATTGTTGACGGTGGTTTCTACGGAATGTGGCCAATGGGCGGCGCATGGCTGACTCAACATGTCTGGAACCACTATCTGTACACCGGAGACAAGGAATTTTTAAAGAAAAACTACGATGCTTTAAAAGGTTGTGCATTGTTTTACTTAGACGTTTTGCAGCAAGATCCTTCAAAAAAATACCTGGTGGTTTCCCCATCGATGTCACCGGAAAATAAATATTTTAAAAATGTAAGCATCACCGCAGGAACTACGATGGATAACCAATTGGTTTTTGATGTGTTTAATAATTTCATCAATGCTTCAAAAATTTTAAATCAGGATGAAAATCTGTCTGATGAAGTGAAATCAGCTTTGTCAAAACTTCCGCCAATGCAGATCGGGCAACACGGTCAATTGCAGGAATGGCTGACTGATATGGACAGAACCGATGATAAACACAGACATATTTCCCATCTGTATGGGTTGTTTCCTTCAGGACAGATTTCACCTTTCAGAAATCCTGATTTAACGGAAGCCGCAAAAAATTCAATGACTTACAGAGGCGATAAATCCACAGGTTGGTCGATGGGTTGGAAAGTAAACTGGTGGGCAAGATTACTGGATGGAAACCGTGCTTTTAAATTGATTTCAGATCAATTGTCTCCTGCTCCAACTGATAACAAAGGCGAATCCGGAGGAACCTATCCGAATCTTTTGGATGCGCATCCACCGTTTCAGATTGATGGAAATTTTGGCTGTACTTCCGGAATCGCTGAAATGTTGCTCCAGAGTTATGACGGATACATTTATCTATTGCCTGCGCTTCCAGATGCTTTACCAAACGGCTCTGTGAAAGGATTGAAAGCAAGAGGCGGTTTTGAAATCGATATGGACTGGAAAAATTCCAAACTAACGAAATTAGTTGTAAAATCTGCTTTGGGTGGAAATGCGAGAATCAGAGTGGCGAAAGGTTTAAATTTAAAATCCAAGACCAGTTTCACCTCAGCAAAAGGAGAAAATACCAACGAATACTATCAGCTTAACCTTATTAAATCACCTTTAAAATCTGACAAAGCAGAGCTGAAAGGTTTTGCTGCTCCGGAAACAGAGATTTTTGATTTTAAAACTGAAAAAGGCAAAGTTTATACTTTTGAAGCAAAATAGTTTCCTAAAGATTATTCAGGTTCCGAAATGTATTGCTTACAGAAATCTGTGAAAATCTGAGTAATCTGTGGGAGATAAACACACAAAATCCTGACACTTTATGCGTCAGGATTTCTTTTTTTATTAAACCTCATAGCTTTTAAAAACCAAGGAGGATTCTTTTCCTATTGCGTCAGTTTATTTCGTTTCAGCCATTTCGGAAATTCATTTTCAATCAGTTTTGTACCAGATTCATTGTACCAGCTGTAGCCCATTCTGCGTTCCTCAGAAACGTCTTCATAATTGAATTTTACGCTTCCGTCACGGTCACCAAAAACCGGTTTATTCGTCGGAATATCATAAAATCTCGCCCAAACAGCAGAACCTTCTTTCTTGCTTAAAGTACGGATCGCTTTATCATTTTCTTTTGAAACATTGTAGGTATAACCGTCAATTTTGCTTTCTTTAAACCACTGAATGGCTGATCTTATTGATTTTTCAATCTCCGGAGTTACAGGCTGCATCATGAGAAATTTGACAATGTTCACAGATTCTCCCGTAGCCAGTGACATCGGTTCAAAAGCTCTTGCTTTTTCAGGAACCAAAGTAACTTCATTGTACTGATCTGCCCAGATCGATAACTTTCCGTTTTGAAGAACTTGAGTTTTCAAAACACAGGCAATTCCTTTCTGCAAAGCAACTTTAGACTTGTCCTTTAATTTAGAACTGACCACATCAAAACCATCTTTCCCTTCTGAAATGTTGTACAAGATCGTTAGCACATTGATCATCGCATTGTCATTGTACGTCACCTGTTTTCTGTAAACCGATGTATTTGGAAAATATTGAGGAAAGCCACCATTGGCATACTGCATTGACAGCAGATATTCAATTCCCTTTTCTGCTGATTTCAGATACGCCGGATTTTTTGTAGTGCCGTAAGCATTTATCAGACCGTTGATTTCCCTTGAGGTCGCATTGTTGTCGATGGTCGCAAGATTATTGTCTCCGGCTTTGATAATCTTTAAAAGTTTAGGATCAATCTTTTTCCTGTAATCCACATCTTTTTTGTCGCTCATGTGTTTTCCCCAGCCGCCATTAGGAAGCTGATAGATCATCATTTTTTCGGCTAAAGTATCTTTTACCTGCGCCGAAACTGCTGAAAAAGCCAGACAAAATACAGCAATTGAAAGTTTTGATTTTATGATCATTTGAATTTATTTAATACTGATAACTAACGGATTGGCAACAGTTTTCGCCTGTTTCTGCAAAATATTTTCCCAATCCTGCTTAGTTTGAATTTGTCCGCTTTTCTGCCATGCAAATCCTGCGTAATAAGTCAGTTTCTTTTGTGGTTTTGTTACAACCAGCAAATTGCTCTGATCCGGAGTTTCCGATTTAAAAGCTATAGATTTCTGAATAATTTTCGGATCCACAACAATTCCTTCACCTACAAAAGCATCATCAATTTTTTCCCAGTGCAGATAGAATCCGTTTTTATCGTTCAGCTTAGATTCGCCTTCATTTTTATGTAGCGAAATTCCGATGGTATAGTTTGGAACAGGTTTTTCAGATTCAAAAGTCGATTCGAATTTAGAAAAATTGGAGCCTAAATCAAGAGAAATTCTTTTGGTCTCTTTTACTCCAAATTCGCTCCACGGCGAATAGGTCAATTCAAAAACAGTTCTCAACGGACCTTCTGCAATGGTTTTTGAAGTAACAAAATTTTGCGAAACCTGTAGTTTTTCATCCTTCCAGATTCCGATTCCTCCCGTCCCACGGCTGTCTCCAACATGATACGGATCGTATCCTTCTTCTCTTGTATCTTTGTGATAATACATCGGATCGGTCAGATACCCTTTGTACCATTCATTGATCACGGATTTTTCAGTTCTCTTCAGCCAAATATCGACACCGCTGGAAAGTGTACTTCCCTTTACTTTTGCCAAAGCTTCTGCCTGACCTTTCGGACCATACACTCTGAAAGCAATTTTTTCATTTTCCCATGTGTAGTCATCTACTCTTTCGGGAACCAATCTGGAATAAGTTGTCAGTTTACTTTCAGGAATTGGTGTATTGGCATCAGCTGAAATTATGTATGAATTTGTTTTCTTGCCATCCAGTTTTGCCTGAAAAAGAAGTTCGTCATTTTTTCCGTCGCCATCGTTATCAACCCACTGAATGGGAAGATATTGGTTTTGAGCATCTTTTATTCTTAAATCTTCCGCTTTATCTTTTCCTAAAAAGCTTTTCAACTGCTTAACTGAAACAGAAACGACTTCATTTCTCGTAAAATCCTGAGTATTTTTAACCTGAATTGAAGTTTGCGCATTCATGAAATTCGCAGCAATGCAAACGATTGCACAACTTAATCCCGATTTTGAAATTTTATTGATAACCATATAATGTTATTTTTCCAAAAGTAGAAATATTCTGTATATAATATCATTTTTAAAACTTAAATATTTCTTAAAACTTTTTGATTACTTAAGACATAGGTTTAACGCAAATCCTTTTTAATCACCAGATATTTCAAGTTTTTATCTCCTGCATTGCTGATTCCATGCTCTGAATTGGGTGGACAATACAAACTTGTGTTTGCCCCTACTTCCACGGTTTTTCCGTTCAGATAAAAAGATGCTTTCCCTTCTAGAATATAAAAAAATTCTTCTTCAGGATGACGATGTGGCGCATGGGTAGATTTTCCGGGTTCTACAATACTCATCTTCAACGTGTTTTCTTCAGTGAACTTTTTGTCGGCGAACGAATATTGATAACCTGAATTTGTTTTTTTTGCTTTAGACAAATCAAATTCGTTGACACAATTTTCGATGTTATACCTAACAGAATCCTGAGTTGCTGCTTTTTGCTGAGCTTTTAAATTATGATGAAACAGAACAATGATTATTCCGGCTGCGGTAAATTTTGTTAATCTTCTCATTATTTGGCAATTATACATGTAATCAAATTTAAAAATCTTTGTAAAACAATTTATTAAAAGTTTCTTAATCCTCATCAATAATTTTCACTTAATTTTGAAAAGTTAATCAATTAAAAACGATGAAAAACTACCTATTCTTATTTTCGCTTCTTAGTTCACTGCTTTTTTCTCAGAACAATTTTAGTTTAAAAATTGAAGCACCAGAATTTGAGAAAGATTCTTTATTTATGGGACCTCCAACGAGTACAGGAAATATCAGAAATATTTATAACTATGATATTGTTACTACAAAAAATGTCATTTTCAATAAAGAAAATAGTTATGTCAAAGTTAAAATCACACCCGAAAACACTATTACAGGGAAAATTAAATATCCACAACCAATTGAAGTTTCATATTACGATCCCAAAATTAACGGAGGCTATATGACAAAACCTTTTTTCTTAGAAAAAGGCAACATGAAGATTAATATAAACAAGCAAAACAATATAAGCTTGATTTTGGAGACAGAAACTCCTTCCAATAAAGAATATCTGACCTTAAAAAATCAGTTAGAAAATTTTGACAGCAAATTAAAGCCTTTCCAAAATAATAATCCAATTGATATCGAAGTCAAACAGAAATTCCTGCAAAGCTATATCAGGAAAAACCCAAATTCTATTGTTGCATTTTGGGAAATTGTAAGTGATTTTTCCAAATTTCAGTTTCATAAGTCATATATCGCATCATTGGCTCTATTCTCTTCAGAGGTAAAGAAAAACTTCAGCTATATTGAATTTAAAAAAATTATTACCATAGAAAACTCAACTGGAGTTAATGGAAATTTTCCCGATGTCATGTTTGATAAAAATTCAATGATTTCAAAATCTGACTTTTCCGAATATAATTTAACATTGATTGATTATTGGTCTACAACCTGCAAACCCTGCATTGAAGACCTGCCAAAACTAGTTGAACTTCACAAAAAATTCAAAGAGAAAGGGGTTAATTTCATCAGCGTGACCGATGAGAATAAAAAAGAAAATATGGAAAAAGCAACAGAGATTTTGAATAAAAACAATGTAGCTTGGAAAAATTATTTTGACACGAAAAAGGAATTTCCAAAAAAACTCAATGCTTCCGGATACCCACTGCAAATATTGGTTGACCGCAACGGAAAAATTGTAGCCAGAAAATTGGGCGAACTCGATCAGATTGAAGATGAAATCAAAAAATACGTTGAATAATTTGTACTACTGAAATATCCAGTCATTTTTGAAAAACAGTTCTAATTTAAAACGCATTCCTCTATTCCATTTTGTCAATATCTGTTTTATTTCTAAATTGCATTATCTCCCGAAAAAGAGAGTGATCACAAAAAACATTTATGAATCAGATTATTCCGTTTGACTTACAGATACAGCACAGCCCTTATTTCAACTACACTTTTTGCTTAAACCAATATCCTTTTCTGCAGAGCATCGCTTTCAGGCAAGTGACTGAGGATTTTGAAAACCTCAATCTTCAGATCAGTTCGTCATTAGGTTTATTTGAAAAATATGACGTCTATATTGATAAAATTAAGGCAAATGCGCTGTACAAAATCTCGCTTTTCAACTTTATTTTTAATAACGATTTGCTGAAAAGACTGACGGAAAAAGATTTGGATCAGATTAAAATACAGGTTTTTAAAGACGGAGAATCGATTTTTGAGAAAACTTTCAGTATAGAAGTTTTGCCGATGGATTATTTCGGTGGATTGCAGTCGTACCCGCAACTTTTGGCTTCGTATGTCCTTTCCAACAATACTTTGCTGTATAAACTGAAAGCCGATGCGATTGATATTTTGGCGAGAAATAAACTCACACCATCGTTTGAAGGTTACCAGCAGAAAAGCAAAGAAAGGGTTTTGCAAATGGTTTCGGCAATTTACAAATCGATTCAGAATCTGGATTTGATTTACAGTTCGATGCCGCCAAGTTTTGAAAAGAACGGACAAAGAATCAGGCTTGTGGACAATATTTTAGAAACAAAATTCGGGAACTGCATTGATATTTCTCTGTTGTTTGCAGCCTGTCTGGAAGCGATTGATTTAAACCCAATAATTGTGGTAACGGAAGGTCACGCCTTTGTCGGAGTCTGGCTCGATGATCAGCGATTTGATGGAATGGTAAATTTTGACCAAGCGGCGATTTCCAAAAGAATTGCTTCTGGAATAAAGGAAATTGCTTTAATCGAATCTACAAGTCTGTGCAGAGGAACTCAAATTTCATTCAAAGACGCAATGAATTCTGCCGAAACCCAACTAATGGATTCTTCAAGATTTCTATTGTCATTAGATATTAAAAATGCAAGATCGGCTGGAATTTCTCCACTCCCACTTCTTAAAAATGAAACGGTTCATAGTCAGGATTTTAATTCAATTCAACATTCAACGGAACTTGATCAGGATTTTGATTTGGGAACACAGTATGACGACCTCGAACTGACCGATTTTTCAAATTTAACCAAACAAAAAGTCTGGGAAAGAAAACTGCTCGATCTTTCGCTCAGAAACAACCTTCTGAATCTGCGCTTTACCAAAAGTATGCTTCAGCTGATTGATACCAAAATAAATGTGCTCGAAGACTGCTTAGCCGACGGAAAATCATTCACCATCCACCCCGATAATAATCAGACGCTTCTCAGAAAATATGGTCTGTATAGCGAACCTTTACATCAATCGCAGCCGCTTTTTAAAATGGCTCAGGATGAGTTTAAATACAACCGACTTCTCACCTATTATCATCAGGATGACCTCGATAATATTCTCACCAACCTTTACCGCAGCGCAAAACTCGCCGAAGAAGAGAACGGAAAAAGCACTTTGTATCTGGGAATTGGTTTATTGAAATGGTTTGAACCGAAAAATAAAGACGTTCCTAGACTGGCTCCAATTTTACTGATTCCCGTCGAACTGTCGAGGAAATCGGTCAATTCTAAATTTACGCTCCGAAGCCGCGAGGAGGAAACCATGATCAATATTACGCTGCTGGAATATTTAAAACAGGAATTCAAACTCAACATCAACAGCCTAGAAAACCTTCCGATGGACGAATCTGGAGTAGATGTTCCGAAAGTTTTGGCGATTATCAGAAATGCTGTTCTCAATCTGGAAGGCTGGGATGTTCTGGAGCAGTTGGTTTTGGGGATTTTCTCTTTTAACAAGCTGATTCTTTGGCAGGATATTTCAAAATATTCTGTAGAAATTCAGAAAAGTTCGATTGTTAAAAGTCTGATTGACGGAAAACTGACCGGAACATTGGAAAGCGTGGAAAATGATTTGGAAAGTCTGGAAAATATCTCAGCATCTGAATTGGTTTTACCTATTTCGACCGATAATTCTCAGTTGAATGCGGTGAAAAATGCCAACCTCAACAAAAGTTTCATCCTTCACGGGCCTCCCGGAACCGGAAAATCGCAGACGATTACCAACATCATCGCTGATGCTTTGTCGAATGATAAAAAAGTGCTTTTTGTGGCTGCTAAAAAGGCCGCTTTGGATGTGGTTCACAATCGATTAGAAAATATTGGTTTGGGCGCATTTTGTCTTGAGCTGCATTCCAATAAATCTAAAAAATCGGATGTTCTGAAGCAGTTTGAAAGAACCCTTGAAGTTCCGAAATATAAAATCAATGCCGATTATCATGAGGAAGCAAAACGTCTTGACGAACGCAAAAAAGAACTCGGAAAATATGTGAACGAATTGCACCAGAAATTTAATATTGGCTGGAGCTTATTTGATACGATTGCCTTTCTGGAGACTAATCACGTTCAAGCTGATGAACGTTTTCATATCAATTTTCCTTTAGAAAGTGCCGATGTTTTCAACTGGAATCAGTGGAAAGACTGGTTGATTCCGTTTGCTTCTATTGTTCAGACAATCGGTCAGCCATCGCTTCATGCTTTACGACCGATAAAAACGTCGAACCATCAGCTTGAAAATAAAAACCTGATTCTCTCGGCAATTTCTCAATTTAATGAAAAGAAAAATTCAGCGGAACAGACTAAAAAACTGTTTCAGCTCGAGGAAGTTTCTAATGCGGACAGTTTGGAAATCCTTGAATTTTTAAAAGACAATCCCATGAAATCCTGTTTGGTTGATTTGGTTTTTAATGAAGGTCAATTGAATTTATTTAAAAACTGGATGACCCAGCAGACGCAGTTTCAACAGACTGAAAATCAAATCACTTCCAATTTTAATTCTTCCATTTTAAATATCGATTTTGCTTCATTAAAATTGTTGTGGAATCAGGCAAAACATACCTGGTTTATTCCGAAATGGTTTAAACAAAGGAAAGTAAAGCAGCAACTGAACGGTTATGCAAAATCGGGAATTGAATCTGATGTGCAGATTGACGGGCTTTTTGAAAAGCTTGAAAACTATCAGCAACTTTCAAATCAACTTTCAAATCTTCATTACAATGCGCTTTCACCAGTGACGAATCTTTATTTTAACGGAAATTCTTTTGACATTCCTGCGATTGAGAAAGATTTAAAAACCATTGAAAATGCGAAAGATTTAGCCCAAAAAATATCCATCAGAAATTTCTCTGAATGGCTGAAAGATTTTTCATTAAAACAAAATACCAATAACAACATTTCTGAAAATGTTGAAAAATTGAAAGACCTTCATACTGCAGAAAATAATCTGCTGGAATATGTAGACGAAATCCCTAACGAAGCCGATTTGCAGACGGTTGTACAGAATATTTACCAGCTGGAAGACTGGATTAATTTTAATGGTTTAAAAGAAAAAGCGCAGGATTTAAATTTAAACTGGTTCATCAATTTCCTTGAAAAAGGCTGGCTCGATACAGAATCTCTCGAATTGGAATTTGAAAAAATCATTCATCTGAATTTATTCATTAAAATCATTTACAGTTCGGGAACATTGAACGGTTTTGATGCCAACATTTATGAATCTCAGATTCAGCAGTATAAAAATCTGCACAAAGAATTTACCGAACTCACGAAAAATCAGCTGACCATGAAACTCAGCGACCGCATTCCGAATTTTTCTCAGGAAGCCGTTCAAAGCTCAGAAATCGGGATTTTGCAGAAAGCGATTCGTAATAAAGGTCGAGGTTTGTCGATTAGAAAATTATTTGACCAAATTCCGACCTTGATTCCGAGATTGAAACCTTGCATGCTGATGAGTCCGATTTCGGTGGCGCAGTATTTTGATGTGAATGAAGAACATTTTGATCTGGTGATTTTCGATGAAGCTTCGCAACTGCCGACTTCTGAAGCAGTAAGTGCTTTGGCGAGGGCAAAACAGGCGATAATTGTAGGCGACCCGAAGCAGATGCCGCCGACAAGTTTCTTTGCTTCCCAGAAAGTGGATGAAGAAAATTTTGAGCTCGAAGATTTAGAAAGTATTCTGGATGACTGTCTGGCGCTTTCGATTCCGTCCAATTACCTTTTGCGACATTACCGAAGTAAACATGAAAGTCTGATTTCGTTCTCCAACGCCCATTTTTACGATAATAAACTCCTCACTTTCCCGTCTCCGGATGATTTAAACCGAAAAGTAACGTTTGAATTTATTGACGGATTTTATGACAAAGGAAAAACGAGAACCAATAAAAATGAGGCGGAAGCGATTATTGAATTCATCAGAGTTCATCTCGAAAATAAGAATAAAAAATCGATTGGTGTGGTGACTTTCAGCCAGACTCAGCAAAGTCTGATTGAAGATTTGCTGCAGAAATTATTTCAGGAAAATCCGCATTTGGAAGAGTTTGTCATTAATTCTGAAGAGCCTATTTTCATTAAAAATCTTGAAAATGTACAGGGTGACGAAAGAGATATTATCTTGTTCTCCATTGGTTATGGACCTGATGAAGACGGGAAAGTTTCGATGAATTTTGGTCCGCTCAACCGTGACGGTGGCTGGAGACGACTGAATGTTGCTGTGACGAGAGCCCGCTACGAAATGAAAGTTTTTTCTTCATTAAAAGGCGACCAGATTGACATGAACAGAACGAGTTCAGAAGGCGTTTTAGGTCTGAAAAACTTCCTGAATTTTTCTGAAAAAGGTTTGGTGTATCAAAACTCAAATCAAACCGTAAATCAGCAGAAACTGATGGTGAATTCTATTGCGAAGACGCTTGAAGAAAACGGTTTGAAAATTAAAACCAACATCGGAACTTCCGAATATAAAATCGACATCGGAGTCATTAATCCCGACAACGAAAGCGAATATCTTCTGGCAATTTTGCTGGACAGCGAGAATTATTTTAACATTCACACGACCAATGACCGTGAACTGCTTGTACCGAATGTGCTGAAAGGTCTGGGATGGAATGTTTTCAGAATCTGGACGCTGGACTGGATTAAAAATAAAGAGAAAATCGTTCAGAAAATCCAGGCCGAACTCGAGAAAATAAAGACGCAGGTTAAGGAAAAAAAGGAAGAAATTATCGAGCTGAAAACTTCTGAAAAAATCTATCTGAGTGAAATTTTGGAAGCAGAAAAACCTTCGAAAATGATTCCGTACGTTGCAGCAGATTTGAGGCCTGAGGCCAATGCCAATTCAGAATCGATTTATCATTTTGAAAACAGGCAGATACTTTTAAATCAGCTTAAAACCATCATCGATACGGAATCGCCGATCAGCCAGAATGCTTTGTTTAGGAAGATTCTCAAACTTTGGAACACGTCGAGAGCCGGCGGAAAACTGAATACCTATCTTTTGGAAACCTTAGCAACCATTCCGAATATTCAAACCACAGAAAGTTATCAGAAATTTTACTGGAGTGAAAATTTACAGCCTCAAAATATCGATTTTTATCGTGATAATTCTTTAGAAAAAAGGCTGATTGACGAGATTGCACCCGAAGAAATTTCGGTTACAATGATGGAATTGATGCATTCGAGTTTGAGTTTAAATAAAGAGGAGTTGATCCGTGCAGTTTGCAAGACTTTTGGGTTTGCCAAAGTAGGTTCGCAGATTGATGCGGTGGTGAAGTTTTGTGTGGAGGATTTGATTGGAAAAGGTGCATTGAAGGAGGTTGATGGGAGGATTGTTTTGGGGTGAAAACTCAAATTTACTATTATGGAAATTGATGTAAAACTAAAAAAACTACGCATCCAATTAAGGCGTAACTCAAAGAATATTATCGATGATGTTATAAATCGTAATGTTTCGAGAAGTCAGAATAACTTTAAATTGCAAAAAGAAATATGTGCTTTTTGTGCGACTACATCAAATTTAACTAAAGAACATGTAATTCCACGTTGGGTATTTGAAAACTGTACTAAGAAATTCTTTACAACTAGCATGAATGGTGTTGAACAGACTTATAATAAAACAACTATTCCGGCTTGTGCAGATTGCAATAATAATTTACTAGCCAATATAGAAAGTCAAATTAATTCCATTCTAACTAATATTAACTTAGCTGATTCATTTTATAGTTTAGAACAAATACAAAATATAATTCGATGGCTAGAAATTATTGAATATAAATTCCAACTTTTAGAATTTAGAAGAACCTTTAATAGAGCAAAATCATCTGAATTCATTGAGTTTTTAAAAGATATTCCTTTGGCAATAATGAGAGAAGAAATCGAATTTTCTCATGAAAAAGCAATTACTCAACTAAGAAATGCACAAAAAAGAGTTACTATAAAATCCAAAGTTAAAAACTTAAATTCTTTGGTAATTTTTAAAACGAAAAATGAAAGCTTCCACTTTTTCCATAACATAAATGATTTTATTTTTATTGAATTGCCAAAATTTCAGGTTGCACTATTTTATTTTTACTCACGTACTTTTGAAAATAATGAACATGCAAAGGATCAAGCAACAAAAATAATTGCGGAGGTTTACAATTAATCTCTTAAATATTGTGATAAATTAGTCAAAGATGCCAGACAAAAACGAAAAAGAAAGACGCCGACAGATTCACAAAGAATTGCAGGAAAAGCTCAGATAGAGTTTGAAAAAAGTCTTCCCATTTCACATGAAATTTTTCGAAGTCTGTTCGATTTTTTAGATGAAGAATTAGAAAAAAATGGTTGCGATGACCGTTTAAAACTGACCCAACAGTTTTTAGAAACGAATCATATTGAAAATATTGAACAAGTCGAAAATTGGTTAAAAGAAAATGGCGGTTTTTGCGATTGTGAAGTGCTTTATAATGTGGAAGAAAAATTTGAATAGTAATGTTATTTAATACAAAATGATTTAGTGCAGAAACCCGTACAAACGAATTACCGAAAAATTTACCATTTTTGAAAAGTTTAAACAAGAAATAAAAGAATATTCAAATTTTCACTAAATTGGGACACAATTATCAAATTATGAAATCATATTTAAACCTTTTGTTCATCTTCTGTTTCGCCATCTTTTCAGCTCAAAATAAAGAACTGGATTCTTCCAATCAAAAAATGACAGACACAAAAACTACGATTCTGAATATTGATAATGAAAAATCTCAATCATATCCTTCAGATTCTGTTTTACTGTCAGAAAAGAAAGAAGATCATCTTATTAATGAAAAGAAAATAAAAAGTCCAGATCATAAAAAAGATTCAGAAACAAAATCTGACACTGAAAAAACTCTTGCAGACCAAAATATAAATATCGTTCAGGAAATTAATGCCGTATTAAATTATAAAGTATACCGGGTTTGGAGAAAAGATCTGTATTGCTTGGCCTGTATAAAAAATTCTGATCCGGGAAGGGCTGCATAAGTCAATTGATAAGAAACAAAAGATGTCTACCAAAACACATCAAATCCAAACACTCCCATTTCTGAGAGTGTTATATCTAAATTTATTTCAGTTTAAAACTCAAATTCTCCAATCAAAACCCCTTCTTTATCTCCTTCATTTGTTTCGGTTTTATTTTGGAAAACCACAATCTTTCTTTCCTGTTTTCCTGTAGCGTAATTGATGAAAATTTCCGCCATAATCGCCGTCGGACCGGAAACACTCACCTGATTTTCACCAAAGAAATTGGTTTCAATTGTATACTTTCCTTTGACTGCTTTTTTAAGTAAAAACTGCTCAGGACCGAAGCCTCCTGTAAAATCATTACTTAACCTTCCTCCGATTTTTGTTTTGTTATTAGAATACATGCATCGTTCGCCGTTAGGATCTTTCACCCAAAGATCAATATCTGTATTGTCTTTGTTCCAATTGATAACAACACGGATATCCACCGGTAAATCTGCCACAATTTTGGAATTTATTTTCGTGAAATCCAGTTGATTTTTATGATTTGAAATCAACTGATTCATTTCCATCAAAATAACCTCTTCAATACCATCATCTCTGTTTGCCAACTCCTGAGTATAAGACTGGGTAAGCACTTTGTATAGATTATCCAGAGCCGCCTGATACTGCTTATTATCTTCTAATGCCAATGCGTAATCACGGTAACTTTGCGGGTCGAAAGGTCGCCATTCTAAAACCTTTTGGGTAATCCAAAGTTGCTTATCAAATACTTCTGCCTGTTTCAGTTTGTAAGCGAGTAATTTGTACAATTCCTCATTTTCAATATCCAGATCTGCGATGGAACTCAAAACTCTTAAGCCTAATTTTTTATCATTATTTTTAAATAACAATTGAGCAATATCGAAGTAGTATTGTGGCGTTTGCTGATAATCTTTTCTATATATTAAATAGGTTTGATAAATATCCGCAGGCTTTTTTAACAGTTCAAAAAACTTCATGTATTCTGCATCAGATTTTACATCGACCGCAATAATCCTTCCGCTGTTTACCACTTCTTCAATTTGTGTTTCTTTGGAAATTGATTGTACACCCCGCACCGAAACCTGAACACCTGCAACTTGACCTTGAAGCGCCTGAACTGTAGGCATACTTTTTTCAGCACTAGCCAATGCTCTTGCGGATATTACTTGAGAAGCCTGAACGTCTCTCGTTGCCATTGACGATGGTGGCGGAGCTGCTTCAACTTTTGGAGCAGCAACCGGCTCGGGAACTACATTTTGAATAACCTCTATTCTTTCTTCCGATATATCATTGACACCATCTGAAGAATTTGGACGATCCGGCTTTGGATAAGATTTTTGCTGAGCACTAAAGTCCGTATTCCACCAGGTTTTCAGATTTTCTGCCATTTCTTCGGCATCAGTCAAATCCTGCACTCTTTCTTCCCGCTCTTCCCTATTATTTTTTACAATTTTGTTGTATTCGGATTGCAGTTCAGCTGGTGGAGGAATTTTGTATCGTACATAATCATTAACATCTTCCAAAACCATCAAACTCATATTATTGCTTACCAACCCAAACTGTATGCTGATATTCTTGATTTCGTCTTTGTTTTTTTGTTCAAAAATTTCCAGTTCGTTAAGCTTTTTCTGAGCCCAAAACTTTGAGATTTCCCAATCTTTTACCGATTGTTTTTCTGTATTTAAATGTATTGTTTTAGTTTCAGTCACTTCATTTCCATATCCGAACAGAACTTTTACAGTGGATTGGTTTCCTTTTAAGATTCCCGTCAGCACAAAATCCTGAGCAATGCTTTGAGGTAAAGCAGGATACATTTCCGACAAAGAATCATTACTCTCAACACCCAAAAACTTTAATGGCTGGTACAATATTTTACGAATCTCTTTTTCAGGGTCGTTTTCATTTAAATTTAAAAATTCTCCGCCGGTTTTTGTACTGATGAATTTCAACTGATTAAAATTCACTTTATTTGATGCGGCAATCGTATAGACAGGTATTGTCCAAGGCAGATTCAGATCACCGAAAGATGACATTCCGTCTGTGAAAAATAAAATTCCATCTTCTTTTATTGGTTTCAATTGACTCAAATCGGTTCCGCCGTCGTAAGTAATTTGGTATAAATATTTTTTTAAATCAACCCAATTTCCATCATTAATTTTAAAACTTTTACCTTCTTCAAAAGTATTGTTGATGAAATAAATGTTGACCGAAATATTTTTATTTACTTTAAAATATTCATCCAACAAAGCAAATTCTTTCACGTGATTTCTCTTAGAACCGCTCAAAGAATTATCCCAGACGATTGCAGTTTTTGTCGATAGTTTTTTGGTTCTTTCATTAGGATTGATAGCAATATTTGCTAAAAAGTAAGAAGAATCATCAGATGCTTTCTGAATCAGAACATTTTCGTTCTCATTATTCTGCGGAAAATTAACTCTTAAATTTTGAGTTGGTTTATAATTGGTTTTATGTATTTCGGCAGTCCAGACATTTCCATTTTTCACAAACTGAAAACTTCCGTCAGGCTTTTCTTCTAATTTTGGAGTTATCTGAGCCTGAAAAACCATTGTTTTTAATGTAAAATCAGGAATGGGATGATCAAAATTCAGCGGTAAAAAGAATTGATAATGATCAGCCGATTTTTTCAATTCATAATTGTAAGAAATCTGAACCGTTCTCTCGCCACCATTCGCATTGATAGGATAAATTCTTGTTCTGAAATTATTACCCTCCACTTTTTCTAATATTCCGGGATCAATATTTCTTTTTTGAATGGTTTCAAAAATCTCTTTTGCTTTTTCTTTTTCTACCGGAACTGCATTTCGCAATTTCCCATTGATATCAATTGAATAGCCGCTCACATTGACGCCTTCCGGAAGCAGAAAAGTCAATCGACCTTCCATCAATCTGTTAGAATTATTTTTAAAAACCATCGTCACGGTATTGGTTGAGATACTGCCCGTAATTCTGGTTTCAATATTCAGTTTCTGAAGAACAACCTGATTATTTTTCCCGAAACCACCTTTTCCATCCGGCGTTTCTATCACCGGAATCTGAGCCCAGCAAACCATCGGAAACCATACTAAAAGTAAAAGCCATAAATTTTTCATATCAACTGCGTTTGAAGTTTAACAAATGTAATTATATATATTGATGCAGCGATTAGGAAAAAGGTTGGAAATGATGAAAAATTTCTTGTCATAAATTGTTCAATACCTTTCTGATATAGCCTTTTTTAAGTATTTTTACCTCACAATAGATAAATGATTATAATGAGAAAAATCGTATTTGCAGGAATAGTAGCTTTAGGAGGATTTGCAACAGCAAACGCACAATGTAAAACCGTATCTACCCTTACAGAAAATTTTGATGCATGGAAAAACATCAACAGATGCTGGACTGCTCAACAAGGAAAAGCTATGCTTTACACAAGTGATAAAAAAATCGTATTTTATTCGATGACCAATCCCAGAGAAAACATGTATCTGGTGACTCCAAAAATTAAAGCTGGAAAATATACTCTTACTCTTGATATTTCAGACAATGGTGGAGAAACTGCATTAGAACTATTCTCAATCAACAAAGTTTCTGATGCAAAATCATATGTTTCAATAGCTAAATCTTCAAAAATTGAGGGCGGAAAAAAAGCGTATGATATTTCTCTGAAAAAAGATTCAAACCTAGGTCTTAAAGTATTGTTGAATGGTGTACACCAAGCAGTTTATGTTGATAATCTTTCTTTAAAGCCTCGTAAATAAATCGTCAAAAAACAAAGGTTTTCAATTTAAATACAACTTTTAAAACCAAGATTAGATTTAAATAGTTCAATATAATCTCCAAAGTCTTTAGATTTTGGAGATTTTTTAATGATGAAAGCACGTTTTAAAATTCTTATGCAGTTTAACTATAAGTTCTGACTTATTTTTTTTAATTTTTTCTGAATTTCGAAATTGGTAGAAAATTGTATTTCGTCTATATTTACAAAAAACAAAATCTATAACCTCATCAAATCAGCGTGAATGGATAATTTATTAAGCATTGTGACAATCATCTCGCTATGAGAATTCTATTAAAATTTAATGCATTGGGTGCATTACTTCTTAATCTTTAGTTTTCTCACTCCAATATTTAGGACTTATTTTCAATGATGTAGAAAATTTCGGTCTTTTTCCACTTAGACTGATAGTAACAAGAATCAGAGAATCTTTTACAGAATTTCGTTCTTTTAAATAAAAGTTAATTTTCATAATATTTACGTTCAGGGACACTTTCAAAAATTTAGGGACACTAAAAGGGACACTATCTTATGAATATAATTGAAGAATCATAAAATTAAATATACAAAAAAAGCCTTGTATTACAAATGAATACAAGGCGTTATGTTTAACCGAGTTTAGTTGTTTTCAACTGTTTTCGGTCGTTTGTGGTCCCACCTGGGCTCGAACCAGGGACCACCTGATTATGAGTCAGGTGCTCTAACCAACTGAGCTATAGGACCTCAAAACTTGGTTAAATTTTGTGTTTGCAAAAATAGTAAAATTTCTTTCACTACAAAATTTTTTATGGTTTTTCTTGGCAAAGTTCTACCAAGACTCCATTCGTAGATTTTGGATGTAAGAAGACAACTAATTTGTTATCAGCACCTTCTTTTGGTTCTTCGGAGATAAATTGAAAACCTTCTTTTTTTAATCTTTTCACTTCTTCAACAATGTTTTGTACACCAAAAGCTAAATGATGAATCCCCTCGCCTTTTTTTTCAATGAATTTAGAAATCGGACTTTCAGGATTGGTAGCTTCCAGCAACTCTATTTTACTTTCACCGGTTTGGTAAAAAGAAGTTGTAACTCCTTCCCTTTCTACCGTTTCATTTTTATATGATTTTTTTCCTAAAAGCTTTTCAAAAAGCTCGTCAGAAAAACCTAAAGTTTTTACCGCAATACCGATATGTTCTAATTTCATAAATTTTATATGGTTTTGAAGTCTACTGAAATCATCATACGACCAGTTTTCACATATAGAAAACTGAGCTGAGAGTAATTCCAAGACTGTTTTGGCTTAATTAATCGTAAATTTGATGGTTTCGTTTATTTTCAAATAGCAATTCAAACAAAAATAGTAAATTTGCAGAACTTATGGAAAGTAACAGACAAAGAAAAGTAGCACAAATTATACAGGAAGATTTCGCAGAATTGTTCCGCAAACAGTCAGCAGAAAGCAAACAGAGTTTTTTAGTTTCGGTTTCTGATGTCAAAATTTCTCCGGATCTAGGAGTTGCAAAAATTTATTTAAGCATTTTCCCGCAGGAATTCAGAGCTTCAATCATGAAAGAGATTGAGACTAACAAAGCACAGTACAGAAATTTCCTGGGTCAGAAGATGGCTAAGCAGGTTCGTGTTATTCCTCAGCTCAGCTTTTATCTGGATACTGCTTTGGATGATGTAGAAAAAATAGAAAAAGAACTGAGAGGCGAAGGCGACAATCCCGTATTGTAAACCATCTTGAAAAACATTGCATTTTACATAGCTTCACGTTACCTTTTATCTAAAAAAGGAAGTACGGCAGTCACATTTATTACGTGGCTGGCGGTGGGTGCTATGACGGTTGCCGTTGCTGCAATGTTTGTCATCATCTCTGTGTTTTCAGGTTTAGAGGTATTCAATCAGAATTTGATTTCAAATCTTCATGCCGATTTAACGATTAAAAGTACGTCGGGAAAAACAATAAAAGATTTTGACAAGATTAAAGGTATTTTAAAAAAGAATACAGAAATTCAAAATTTCTCGCGTGTAATTGAGGAAAAAGTCTATCTCAACTATAACGGAAAAGGTGACATTGGGTATTTACGAGGTGTAGATTCTTCTTATATTAAAGTAAACCCTATTGACACTACCATTTTTTTTGGTAAATATCCCAGCTTTCAATATTCCAATGAAGTTATTATGGAGCACGGTCTGGAGATGCGTCTTTCGATCCCTGTTGATACATTGAATAATTTTGCTACGGTTTTTATGCCAAAATCCGGAACCGGAATTATCAATAAAGAAGAAGATATTTATAATAAAAAGAATATTCTTGTGACCGGTATTTTTCCCGGAAATGATCAATTAAACAATTACATCATTGCACCAATTGAGTTATCTGAAGAACTTCTCGATCTTCCAAAAAACTCGGCCTACCAAATCGTTATTAAACTGAAAAATCCTGATAAAATAAATCAGGTAAAAAACGATTTACTCTCATCAATCGGCAAAGGAGTTGAGATTAAAACTAAACAGGAAGAGAACGCTGCTTTCTGGAAGATGATTAATACAGAAAAACTTTTCATTTATTTAATATTTGCTTTAGTAATTTTTATTACAACATTCAATCTGGCCGGAGCAATTATTATTTTACAACTCGACAAAAAAGAACAGGCAAAATCATTAATTTCTTTAGGCTTCCCATTAAGCCATTTAAGAAAAACATATTTTTACACAGGAATCTTAATTGTAGTCTTGGGCGTTATCTCAGGCCTTATTTTAGGAACTGCCCTGTGTTTTTTCCAACTCAAAACTGAATTTTTCAAAGCTGTTGAAACCTTACCTTTTCCTGTGAAAATTGTGGCAGAAAACTACTTGATTGTAGCTGCTACTGCATCATTATTTGGAATCTCAATCTCATGGTTTTTCTCGAAAATCAGCAAGGACTATATTACTAAAAGTTAATATTTTCCACCTCCCCCTTTTTGTAATTTTGCGGTTCAATTTTAACAAAATGAAACGTATTTTATTATCTTTAGCACTTGGTATTTTTTCAATAAATGCTGTTGCGCAGATTCCGGCAAACTACTACGACAGTACTGCCGGATTAACAGGAGCACCTTTAAAAAGTCAGCTCAATTTGATTATCACAGACGGCCATACAGATAATGGTTATGGCGGACTTTGGACTGCCTACCAAACTACAGACCGTGATTATTTTTACGAAAATGATGGATCTATTTTAGACATTTATTCTGAAAGACCTAACGCCGCAGACCCATACAATTTTACAATCTCTTCAGACCAATGCGGTTCAAACGGATACGCAGGTGAAGGCGATTGCTACAACAGAGAGCATATCGTTCCTCAGAGTTTGTTCAGTCAGGCATCGCCGATGAGAAATGACGTTCATTTCATTAGAGCGACGGATGGTAAGGTGAATGGCGAAAGATCAAATTATCCTTTTGGCGTGGTTGGTAATGCATCTTTTGTTTCTTTAAATGGTTCTAAAGTTGGAAATTCTGTTTCTCAGGGATATGCCGGAACCGTTTTCGAACCTATAGATGCCTTCAAAGGTGACGTTGCAAGAATGATTTTTTATTTTGTAACCAGATACGAAACCCAGCTGTCAGGATTTTCTACCGGTAATATGCTTGGTGGATCAGCCTTTCCAGGATTACAAACTTGGGAACTTAATCAATTATTAGCATGGCACGCTGCCGACCCGGTATCTGCAGAGGAAATTGCAAGAAACAATGCTTCTTACACTTATCAGCACAACAGAAACCCGTTCATCGATAACCCTTCTTATGTTAGCTCAATTTGGGGAACTCCAGTAATCGACAACCAATCTCCTACTGCCGCTACCAATCTTGCAGCAAGCAACCCTTCAGCAAACTCAATATCTCTAAGCTGGACTGCTGCAACAGATAATATTGCGGTAGCTGTTTATGACATCTATGCAAATGGAGTTTTGAAAACATCTGTAACCGGAACAGCCACAACGGTAACTAATTTATCTCCTGCTACACTTTATTCATTTTACGTAATTGCAAAAGATGGTTCAGGAAATATTTCGCCGCAGAGTAATACCGTAAGCGAAACAACTCTTTCAGCACCAATAGGCGGCGGTGGAAGCTGCGGAACTGAAAACTTTTCGAACATTACGGGAGCTATAAATACTTACGCTACGCAAACTTGGACGAACAATAATATTACATGGACAGCAACAGATGCAAGGGTTGATCAAACGATTAATGGGAAAGCTATAACCATCCAGAATGGTAATCTTACAAGCTCAACAGTTTCGGGAGGCATCCAATCATTAACAGTGACCACCCAAATTAAATTCACCAATGGTCAAGCTGGTGTTCTGAACCTTGAAATCAACGGAAACATTGTTGGAACAATACCTGTAGACTTTACAGTAAATACAACTACAATTGACAATCTTAACATTTCAGGTAACGTCGTGATTAAATTGGTCAATCCAAACTCAGCCAATAGAGTTGCGATTGATGATCTCAGCTGGTCTTGCTTCGGTACTTTAGGAACAAGCGAGATTTCAAAAGAAAAATCTTTCAGCATCTACCCTAACCCGGTAAAAAACAATGAACTTTTTGTAAAAGGTGAAAATTTAAACAAAATTGTAAAAGCAGAAATCTATGACCTATCAGGAAAATTAATCAAGTCGATTGAAAATCCTTTTAAAAATTCAAACAAAATCGATCTTCACGGGATTACCAAAGGAGTTTACATCTTAAAAACAGACAACAACACTTCAAAATTCATTGTAGATTAATTAAACAAAATATTATTCATTTAAAGACCGATTTTTTCGGTCTTTTTTCTATTTTTGAATATGGATTCCAATAAAAAACTCGGTCTCATCGGGAGAAACATTTCGTATTCTTTTTCTAAGAATTTTTTTGAAGAAAAATTTAAAAAGCAGATGCTTACTCATTTTTCGTACCAGATTTTTGATTTTCAGGAAATTGATGAAGTTGAAAATTTATTGAGAGATTCTGAACTTTTAGGTTTTAATGTAACCATTCCTTATAAAGAAAAGATTATTGAATATCTTGATGACCTGAGTGACGAAGCCAGAGAAATTGGTGCTGTAAACTGTGTTTTGATTCATAACGGTAAAAAATCCGGTTATAATACAGATGCTTTTGGTTTTGAGAAAACATTGAAGATCCACAGGAAACCACATCAAAATACGGCTTTGATTTTAGGAAACGGCGGCGCTGCGAAAGCAATTGAATATGTTTTAACTAAAAATGGAATTTCATCAAAAATAGTTTCACGAAATTCAGATTTAAATTTTGAAAATTTAGATAAAGAAACCGTAGAAAATCATAAAATCATCGTGCAATGTACCCCAGTCGGAACATTTCCAAATATTGACGACTGTCTGGACTTTCCTTTTGACGGGCTTTCAAAAGAACACCTGGTTATTGATCTGATTTATAATCCTAATTACACAAAATTCATTATTCAATCTGCGGAAAAAGGAGCCAAAACAGTGAACGGATATTACATGCTAGAACAGCAGGCAGAAAAAGCCTGGGAAATTTGGAATTTTTAAAAAAAATAACATAAATTAGTACTTTATTTGGCTTTTCACTATATTTAAAGAATAAACGCCACTCACATAAAAGATTTGCTATGACTACAGAAAACAACCTTTCTGACAACGAAGAAAATAAAATTTCTACCGAGGAAACTCCACAGGAAACATCTGAAAGTACAGTTTCTTCTGAAGAAACATCCCACGAAGAAGAAGCAGAACATGCAGAAGAACATGTAGATGCCGAAATTTCTCTGAGTGATGCTCTTAAAGAAATGGAAACGATCATTAATTCTAATGATGCAGGGGAGAATTTTAAACGATTCAATGCGTTGAAAGAAAAAGCAAATCACGCCATTCACGATGAGATCGAAGACAAAAAGCATGAATATGCAGACGCCGGAAATGCACCTGAAAACTTCAGTTACGAGCATCCTTCGCAGTCTAAACTTTCTGCATTGATTCATATTTACAAAGAAAAACACGACGCTTTTCAAAAAGGTCAGGAAGAAGAACAGAAAAAGAACCTGGATCACCGTCAAAATTTAATTGACAGATTAAAAAACCTATATACCAATTCTGAGCCCGGAGTAAATCTTTTTAAATCAATTCGTGAGATTAAAGAAGAGTGGTCAAAAGCCGGACAGGTCGCAAAATCTGAATTTAAAATCCTCAACAATAACTATTTCCATCATTTGAATCAGTTTTATCAAATGTTGGATTTGAATAAAGAATTTCTTGAGCAGGAATACAGCCATAATCTTGAAAAAAGACAACACATTATTGCCCGTGCAAAAGAGTTGGAAAACGAGCCGGTTGTACAAAAAGCTTTAAACGAACTGCAATATCTGCACAAGCTTTGGAAAGAAGAAGCAGAGCCTGTTGCCGAAGAATTCCGTGAGAAAACCTGGGATGAGTTTAAAGAAATTTCAAACAAAATTCACGAAAGAAAATCTGAACTTTCTGCAGCGATTGAAACTGAACAAAACGCTAATTTCGAGAAGAAAAACGAAATCATTGCTGAGATCAAAAAATTATCTGAACCGAAAGATACTCCAAACCACAATTATTGGCAGAATTCTATCAAAAGAGTCGAAGAACTTCGTTCAGAATTCTTAAAAACAGGAAGTGTTCCAAGAAAATTATCCAACAACAACTGGAATGATTTTAAATCTACGCTTAGAAATTTTAATACTACAAAAAACAATTATTATAAATCACTAAAAGGTTCTCAGCAGGAGAATTTAGATGAAAAACTAAAACTGATTCAGACTGCAAAAGACAATATGCTTTCTGAAGATTGGGATATTGCCGTTGCTCTTTTCAAAAAACTTCAGGAAGATTGGAAAAAAATAGGCCACGTACCAAAAAGTATGACCAATAAAATCTGGGACGAATTCCGTGAGGCTTGTAACACATTTTTTAATAATTACAGAGAAAAAAGCAGTGCTTCTACCGACAACTGGAAAGAAAATTACAAGCAGAAAAAAGAAATTCTTGAAGAGCTTAAAATCATTTCTGATGAAGAAGGTAGCATCGAGAAAATTGAAAATATTAAAACTGCGTGGAACAACATCGGAAAAGTTCCAAGAGATAAAATCGGCATCAATTCTGAATTCAATAAGACTTTAAGAGAAAAATTAAAGCTGAATAAAATCAACGAATTGGAGCTAAAAGAAGAAGGTTTGTCTGAAAACCAATTGACTGACAAAGCGAGAAAAATCAAGAGCCAGATTTCTGATCTTGAAGCTGAAATCGTAAAACTGGAAAACAACTTATCATTCTTCAAAAAACCATCAAGAGAAAACCCGATGCTTGCAGAAACATACAACACAATTGATAATAAAAAAGGTCACCTAGAAACCTTGAAGCAGAATCTGCACAATATTATTTCTGGAGATTAAAATATTTAACACAATTATACAGGCGAAGCAAAGAAATTTGTCTTCGCTTTTTTCATATTATGCAGGACGAATTTTATATAAAAAGATGCATCGAGCTGGCAAAAAAAGCTATGGGAGATACCTACCCAAACCCTTTGGTAGGGAGCGTGATTGTTCATAACGGAAAAATCATCGGTGAAGGTTACCATCATAAAGCAGGAGAAAATCATGCTGAAATAAACGCCATCAATTCTGTAAAAGATAAGAGTCTCATCTCGGAATCTGCCATCTATGTTTCGCTTGAACCTTGTGCTCACTTTGGAAAAACACCGCCGTGTGCTTTAAAAATTGTAGAACTAGGATTTAAAAAAGTTGTAATCGGAGCGATGGATTCTCATGATAAAGTGAACGGAAAAGGCAAAAAAATCATTCAGGATGCAGGAATGGAGGTGATTTCCGGAGTTTTGGAAAAAGAATGCATTGATTTAAATAAAAGATTCTTCACCTATCACGAGAAAAAGCGTCCTTTTATTGTTCTGAAATGGGCTCAGTCAGAAAACGGATTTATAGATAAAGATTTTAAGCCAACCCAGATCAGCAATTCTCTAACAAAGCAGTACGTTCACGAATTGAGAAACAACGAGCATGCGATTCTTATCGGAACAATGACTGCTCTGCGCGACAACCCAAGTCTGACAACGAGAGAAATGACCGGAAGAAATCCTGTAAGAATCCTGATTGATATTGATTTAAAAGTGCCAACCGACTACAAAATTTACAATGACGAAGCGGAAACTTTGGTATTTAATTCTGTAAAAAATTCCGATGAAGGTAACATCAGATTCATCAAAACCGAAAGAGAAGGATTTATTGAAAAGCTGATTAAAAAATTATATGAGCTACAGATTCAATCGGTCATTGTTGAGGGTGGAAATTTAGTTTTACAGCAATTTATAGATGCTGATTTGTGGGATGAAACGATTGTTATTAAAAATAAAAACCTCCAGATTGAAAACGGAACAAAAGCTCCAAGATTTCAGAATGATCCTTTCGAAATTAAACAATTCAGAGATAATCTGATGGAATTTCATAAAAATTCAAATTAGAATTTTAAGGAAATGATACACGAATATAAAACCATTGAAAAACCTATTGAAAACACGCTTCTTAAAGAAAAAGGAAGCAAATTTATCGGGTTTGCATTTCCGGTAAACAATGAAACTGAACTTAAAAATACCTTAGAGAAAATAAGATCTGAACATCCAAAAGCGACCCATCATTGTTACGCTTTCCGAATGGGTCTGAATGGAGAAAATTACAGAGCAAACGACGACGGAGAGCCATCAGGAAGTGCGGGTTTACCCATCTACAATCAACTTTTAGCAAACGAAATTACCAATGTTTTGGTGATCAGCGTTCGTTATTATGGCGGCACCAAATTGGGAGTTTCAGGCTTGGTAAAAGCGTATAAAGAATCTGCTAAAATCACTTTAGAAGAAGCTAAAATTATCACTAGAGAATTAGAAACAGAGATTGAAATTCAGTTTAACTTCAACCAGCAAAATGTCATTTTCACTTTACTCTCAAAATTCGATGCTAAAGTTTTGACTTTTGATGCTGATGAAAACTGTATCCTTACCGCCTCTTTAAAAACAGCACAAAAAGAAAACATCTCAGAAAAACTTTCTGAGATGCAATATATTTCTTTTGTTTTTAAAGACTAAATTTTAATCTCTTCGACCTCCCATTAAAAGAGACGCAAAGTAAAGCAGTTGTGCCAAAGAACCTAAAGCCGCCACAAGGTATGTTCTCGCTGCCCAAGTAAGACTGTCTTTCACACCAACAAATTCTTCCGTGGTTACTGTTCCCGTATCTTTAAGCCATTTCATCGCTCTGTTACTTGCGTCATACTCTACAGGAAGCGTTATGAATGCAAAAAGTGTTGTCAGTGCAAACATGATAACTCCTATTAACAGAATTATTTTATTTCCGCTCATTGCCATCACCACAATACCTCCCATGAGAACAAATTGCATTAAGTTAGAACTGATGCTCACCACCGGAACCAATTTTGATCGTAATTGCAACATCGAATACCCGACTGCATGTTGTACAGCATGACCACATTCGTGTGCTGCAACTGCCGCCGCCGCGGCATTTCTCTGCATATAGACACCTTCTGAAAGGTTTACTGTTTTGTCTGCTGGATTATAATGGTCTGTCAACTGTCCCGGAACTGATATCACCTGTACATCATTGATTCCGTTGTCTCTCAACATTTTTTCTGCTACTTCTTTGCCTGAAAGTCCATTTCTAAGATGTACGTTTGAGTAATACTCGAATTTAGATTTCAATCTCGAGGAAACCAACCAGCTAAGGAGCATTGAGATTCCTATAATAAGATAATAACCTGTCATTTTTTCTGAAATTTAATATATAATAATTCTACTATGAGATGTAATAATTGTGCCAAAGTATTAACAATTATTAATTATATTTGTGGTAGAAATTACCCCGAAATACTATGTCTGAAGTTTCAATTCTTGAAGTAAAAACACCTAACGAATTAAAACAATTTGTGAAATTCCCGATGGATTTATATAAAAACAATCCTTACTACGTTCCTTCTTTTGTGAAAGACGAGCTGAACGTGTGGAATTCTCAGGAAAATCCTGCGCTCCAGTATTCTGAAGCAAAGCAGTTTTTGGCATGGAAAGACAAGAAAATAGTTGGAAGAATTGCTGTAATCATCAATCGTAAAGAAGAAAAAGAACTCGGCATCAGAAAAGTTCGTTTTGGATGGATTGATTTTATTGACGATAAAGAAGTTTCAAAAGCATTAATTGACACCGTTATTGATTATGCTAAATCGAATGAAATCGACAATATTGAAGGCCCCATGGGTTTCACCAATCTTGACAAAGCAGGAATGCTGACGTTCGGATTTGAGAAAATCGCTACCATGATTGGAATTTACAATCATGAATATTACCCACAGCATATTGAAAATCTTGGACTTGTAAAAGAAAAAGAATGGGTAGAATTTGAGATGAATTTCCCGAAAATCCTTCCTCCGAAAGTAGAAAAATTCAGCAAGCTGATTGCCGAAAAGTATAAATTGAGAGTTTTAGATTTTCAAAGCAAAGAAGAGATTTTACCGTATGTGAAACCTATGTTTAAATTGCTTGACGAAACCTACAAACATCTCTCAACCTACACTCCTATTTCTGAAGAGCAAATCAAGACTTATAAAGAAAAGTTCTTTCCGATGATTGCTAAAAACTACGTGATCTGCGTAGTTGATGAGAATGATGAATTGGTTTCTTTCGCAGTCACGATGCCTTCTTATTCTAAAGCTTTACAAAAGGCTAAAGGAAAGCTCCTTCCATTTGGCTGGTGGCATTTCATGCAGGCTCAAAAGAAAAATGACAGAGCCAATTTTTATCTGATTGGAATTCATCCGGAATATCAAAGACGTGGTGTGACGGCTATTATTTTTAAAGAAATCTTTGTCCGTTTCAACAATATGGGAATCGATTTTGCAGAAACCAATCCAGAATTGGAGGAAAACAAAAGCGTGCAGGTACTTTGGCAGGATTACAACCCTGTGAATCATAAAAGAAGAAGAACTTATTCTTTAAAATTCTGATATGAAAATACATCTCATCGTTTTTGCAATTTTAATTGCCGGTTTTATCTCTTACAATCTCTTTTTACAGTCAGAAGATGACCGTACAAATACCCTCATCAACATTCTATACGCAAGTGTACTTTTTGGTTACATTTCATTTATGGCGTTCTCTCTCCTCAAAAAACTGAAGAAGTAATTGCTATTTTTATTGATTCTAAATTATCGGTTTTTCCTATTTTCATCAGACTTTTAAGTTGATTAATTTCATGCTTTATTGTTTATTGCCTAAATTTGCAACTTGAGATAATAATGTAAAAATGAATTTACCCGAAAGTTATATTCCAATACTCATACAAGCCGGTGTAGCCATTGGTTTTGTTGCCATTTCTTTATTAGGTGCTCATTTTTTGGGTCCACAGCAGAAAAAAGGGAATTCTGTAAAGAACTCAAGCTGGGAGTGTGGTATTCCTGTTGAAGGGAATGCAAGAACTCCATTTTCAATTAAATATTTCTTAACAGCAGTACTTTTTGTATTGTTTGATATCGAAATCGTATTCTTTTATCCATATGCAGTTAACTTCAGAGAATTCGGAATGGAAGGATTTTTTGCAGTCCTGATGTTTGTAGCCATTTTCTTCCTTGCATTTTTCTATGTCTGGAAACGTGGCGCATTAGACTGGGATAAATAATCAATCATATTTTAAATACGTGATTTAGATCAAACCAATTAAATTAAAGTTAACATTAACAGTAATTTAGCATCTAAATTAAAATCTTAAAATCAACAAAATGTCAGATCAAAAACCAATTATAAGAACAGATGCACCAGCTCCTGAAGGATTTGAAGGAGAAGGGTTTTTCGCAACTAAACTGAGCAGTGTAATCGGGATGGCAAGAAAGTTTTCACTTTGGCCGTTACCCTTTGCAACCTCTTGTTGTGGTATCGAATTCATGGCGACGTTAAACCCGACGTATGATGCTTCACGTTTTGGTATGGAAAGAAACTCTTTCTCACCAAGACAGGCAGACATGCTGATGGTTTGCGGAACTATTTCTAAAAAACTAGGACCTGTTTTAAAAGAAGTTTACACACAAATGGCTGAGCCGAAATGGGTTGTTGCTGTGGGAGCATGTGCTTCAAGCGGTGGTATTTTCGACAGTTATTCTGTGTTACAGGGAATTGACAAAATTATTCCGGTAGACGTTTACGTTCCAGGATGCCCGCCAAGGCCGGAGCAGATCATTGAAGGTGTAATGCAGGTGCAGGCTTTGGCAGAAAGCGAAAGCATCAGAAGAAGAGACACACCAGAATATCAGCATTTACTAGACTCTTATAACATTAGCAACTAAGAGAATGACGAACGAATTTGTATTAGAAGCCATTACAAGAGAGTTTCCTGAAACGGTAATTTCCAGCTCAGAACCATATGGAATGCTGACGATTGAAGTTAAGAAAGAAGATATCAAAAAAGTCATTCATTATCTGAAAGATTCAACTTTAGAAATTAATTTTCTTACTGACGTTTGTGGAATCCATTACCCGGAATTTCCTGAGAAAGAAATAGGCGTTGTATATCACTTACAAAACATGATGACCAATTTCAGATTGCGTCTGAAGATTTTCATGACAAGAGAAAATATCGAGGTAGATTCTCTGACTGAATTATATGCAGGAGCCAACTGGATGGAAAGAGAAACTTTTGATTTCTACGGAATTAAATTTAAAGGACACCCGGATCTTAGACCTATTTTAAATATGGAAGATCTAGGATACCACCCTATGTTGAAAGAATATCGACTTGAAGACGGAACAAGAACCGACAAGGACGATGCAATGTTCGGAAGATAAAAAAATATAAATGATTAATGATGATTGATGTATGATCAATTATCTTCTATCAATTATCAATTATATATTATGAAAGATAACTCATTATCTAATATACTTAACCAACACGAAAGTAAAGAACAGATTGACGGGCAGTTGTACACCCTCAATCTTGGACCTACTCACCCTGCAACACACGGTATTTTCCAGAATGTGTTGACGATGGATGGAGAAAGAATTCTTCATGCTGAGCAGACAGTTGGTTATATTCACAGAGCTTTTGAGAAAATTTCTGAAAGAAGAAACTATTCTCAGATCACAGCTCTTACAGACCGTATGAACTACTGTTCGGCTCCTATTAATAACTTAGGATGGCACATGACGGTTGAAAAACTCATCGGTATCAAAGTTCCAAAGCGTGTAGATTATATGCGTGTTATTTTAATGGAATTGGCAAGAATCGGTGATCACTTGATCTGCAACGGGGTAACCGGAATGGATGCAGGTGCAATTACAGGATTGACCTATATGTTCATCGAAAGAGAACGTATTTACGATATGTACGAGCAGATTTGCGGTGCGAGAATGACCACAAACATGGGAAGAATCGGAGGTTTTGAAAGAGATTTTACTCCAAAATTCCATGAATTGCTGAAAGATTTCTTGAAAACTTTCCCTGCAAGATTTGCAGAATTCGGTCAGTTATTAGAAAGAAACAGAATTTTTATGGACAGAACCATTGGTGCAGGAGCAATTTCTGCTGAAAGAGCTTTAAGCTATGGTTTCACGGGTCCGAATTTACGTGCAGCAGGTGTCGATTATGATGTGAGAGTTGCAGAACCTTATTCATCCTACGAAGATTTTGACTTTATCATTCCTGTAGGAACTGCAGGTGACACTTACGACCGTTTTATGGTTCGCCAACAAGAGATTTGGGAATCATTAAAAATAATTAATCAAGCTTACGATAATCTTCCTGAAGGACCATTCCATGCGGATGTTCCTGATTTCTATCTTCCTGAAAAGGCAGATGTTTATCAGAAGATGGAAGCTCTAATTTACCATTTCAAAATTGTAATGGGTGAAACTGATGTTCCGAAAGGAGAAGTTTATCACGCAGTAGAAGGCGGAAACGGAGAATTAGGATTCTATTTGGTAAGTGACGGTGGTAGAACACCTTACAGATTGCACTTCAGAAGACCATGTTTCATATATTATCAGGCTTATCCTGAAATGATTACAGGTTCTGTAATTTCAGATGCCATCGTTACGATGTGTAGTATGAATATCATTGCGGGAGAATTAGACGCATAATTTAGGTATAAGAAAAAAGATGAAAGATGAAAGACTTTCATCGTCCAATATAAAACGAATTTAGAATATAGAACCTGAGAATCTTTTTTCTTTGTTCTTTACTCTTTAATCTAAGAGATAAAAAATGAGCGAAACAATAGCTTTTAAACCGGAAAGTTTACAGCAGGTAGATAAAATTATCGCTAGATATCCTGAAGGAAAACAAAAATCGGCTCTTCTTCCTGTGCTGCATATTGCACAGAAGGAATTTGGAGGATGGTTAGACGTTCCTGTAATGGATTATGTTGCTGAATTATTGAGTATTAAGCCGATTGAAGTATACGAAGTGGCAACTTTCTATACCATGTTCAATATGAAACCGGTGGGTAAATATGTTTTAGAAGTATGCAGAACAGGACCTTGTATGGTTTGTGGAAGCGAAAAAATATTAGACCACATCAGAACTAAGCTGAACATTAAAGACGGCGAAACAACTGCAGATGGTATGTTTACATTAAAGCCGGCTGAATGTTTGGGCGCTTGTGGATACGCTCCAATGTTACAGTTAGGAAAGTTCTATCACGAAAATTTAACCATAGAAAAAGTTGACGAAATCATTGATCTTTGCAGAGAAGGACAGGTTGATTTGGGCTAAAATAAATTTAAACAAAAATAGCAGTAAGCTAAAAGCCATAAGCCAGCAGCTAATGCTAAAAGCATAATTAAAAATGAGTAAAAAACTTTTACTTAAAGACGCACACATCGAAGGTATTCGCTACTTTGAAACTTACCGTAAACAGGGAGGTTACACTGCAGCGGAAAAAGCCTTGAAAATGACACCCGAAGAAGTTCTTGAAGAAGTAAAAGTTTCAGGTCTTCGTGGTCGTGGTGGTGCAGGTTTCCCAACGGGAATGAAGTGGAGCTTTCTGGCAAAACCGGAAGGCGTACCAAGACACTTGGTAGTGAATGCGGATGAATCTGAACCGGGAACTTTCAAAGATAGATATTTGATGGAATTTCTTCCTCATCTTTTGATAGAGGGAATGTTGATTTCGTCTTATTGTTTAGGCTCAAATGTTTCTTATATCTACATCCGTGGAGAATATTCTTGGATTCCTGATATTTTGGAAGAGGCAATTGAAGAAGCCAAAGCTGCAGGATTTTTAGGTAAAAACATCTTAGGAACAGGTTTCGATTGCGAAATTTATGTTCAGAGAGGTGGCGGAGCTTATATCTGCGGTGAAGAAACGGCTTTGCTTGAATCTCTTGAAGGAAAAAGAGGAAACCCAAGATTAAAACCACCTTTCCCGGCTGTAAAAGGACTTTGGGAAAGACCAACGGTTGTCAACAACGTTGAATCTATCGCGGCCATTGTTCCTATCATTGATATTACAGGAGCAGAATATGCTAAAATTGGTGTTGGAAGATCTACAGGAACTAAATTAATTTCTGCATGCGGAAACATCAATAAGCCCGGAGTTTACGAAATTGACATGACCATTACGGTAGAAGAATTCATTTACTCTGATGAATATTGTGGTGGAATTCCAAATGGTAAAAAGCTGAAGGCTTGTATTCCTGGAGGAAGTTCAGTTCCGATTGTTCCGGCAAACTTATTACTGAAAACGGTAAACGGTGAACCAAGATATATGAACTATGAATCTCTTGCAGACGGTGGTTTTGCTACCGGAACAATGATGGGTTCAGGAGGTTTTATTGTTCTGGATGAAGACCAGTGTGTCGTAGAGCATACCATGACTTTGGCGAGATTTTATCACCATGAAAGTTGCGGACAGTGTACTCCTTGTCGTGAAGGAACGGGATGGATGCACAAGATTTTAAAGAAAATAGAAAAAGGAGAAGGAAAAATGGAAGACATCGATTTGCTTTGGGATATCCAGAGAAAAATCGAAGGAAACACTATTTGTCCGTTGGGTGATGCGGCAGCATGGCCTGTAGCAGCAGCGATTCGTCACTTTAGAGATGAATTTGAATGGCATGTGAAAAATCCTGAACTAAGTCAAACTCAAAACTACGGATTGGCCAATTATGCAGACCCTATCCCAGTTGCGGCAAGTAATTAAATAGAGTCTCAAAAATTGAAAAAAATTATCGTTCTTTTATTATTAATCGGATTCAGTTCAATTAATCTAAAAGGACAACAACAGGAGGAAAACAGCAGAGTTTTCAAAAAAGGAAGCTTCTTGGTGTTTTGGGGATGGAATAATGCAAAATATTCAAAATCAGACATTCGCTTTAAAGGCGATGGATATGATTTTCAATTGGATAATGTAGTGGCTAATGATCGACAGACCAAATTTGATTGGGGAACCTATTTTAATCCGGGGAGTATAACAATTCCTCAGGTTAATTACAGAATTACCTATTTTCCAAAAGATAATTTTGGAATTACTTTAGGGATGGATCACATGAAATATGTGATGGATCAAAACCAAACCGTAAATTTGAAAGGATACATAAATGATCCCAAATATGCAGGAATGGTGAATAATGGACAGGTAGACCTGAACAGTGGAGAATTTTTAACATTCGAACATACAGATGGTCTGAATTATATCAATATCGGAGCTCAGAAATATCATAACGTTTTGAATAAAAAACATATTGCTATTTTTGCGAGTTATGGAGGTGGATTAGGAGCTTTACTACCAAAATCTAACGTTCAGCTGTTGGGAAATGAAAGAAGTGACCGATTCCATTTGGCAGGATTTGGATTGGATGCGAGAGCAGCAGTAAGTGTAGTAGTTATTAAACATATTGTACTTCAGGCAGAAGGAAAATTAGGTTATATCAATATGCCGGATATCAAAACTACACTGAACAATAAGCCGGATAAAGCTTCACAAGACTTTGTATATGCACAATTTAATTTTGGGATTGGATATACTTTTAATACGACAAAAAAGTCAAATTAATTTGATTTTAATTAATAAATAGAACTATTGCTTAGCGCATTATAAAGCGAAAGAATATGAGCGAAGAGGTTAAGAAATTTAAAATAACAATAGACGGACAGACTGCTGAAGTTTTGCCTGGAACTTCTATTTTGGAAGCCGCAAGACAAATCGGCGGAAAATCTGTACCACCTGCAATGTGCTATTACAGCAAATTGGAAGCCAGTGGAGGAAGATGCAGAACATGTTTGGTAGAGGTTTCTAAAGGTTCGGAAGCAGACCCGCGTCCGATGCCAAAATTGGTAGCAAGCTGCAGAACAAATGTGATGGACGGAATGGAAGTGAAAAATCTTTCTTCTGATAAAGCACAGGAAGGCCGTAAAGCGGTTACTGAATTCTTGTTGGTGAATCACCCATTAGATTGTCCGGTTTGTGATCAGGCTGGAGAATGTCATCTTCAGGATTTAGGCTACGAACATGGAAATCTTGAAACCAGAACTGAATTTAAGAGAAATACATACGAAGCTGACGACTTAGGTCCACACATCAAACTGAATATGAACCGTTGCATCTTATGTGCAAGATGCGTTCTAGCTGCGAATCAGTTGACTGGTGAGCGTGAGCACGGAATTTTGTTCAGAGGAGATCATGCTGAAATTTCTACTTATTTAAACAAAGCCTTAGATAATGACTTCATCGGAAACGTAATCGACGTTTGTCCGGTTGGAGCATTGACTGACAGAACAGCACGTTTTGCAAGCAGAGTTTGGTTTACAAAGCCAATGAATGCTTCATGTAAATGTGATAAATGTTCAGGCAAAGCTACTGTTTACATGAAAGGTGACGAGATTGTAAGAGTTACTGCAAGAAAAGATCAGTGGGGAGAAGTAGAAGAATTTATCTGTGACACTTGCCGTTTCGAAAGAAAAAGTCTTAGCGACTGGAACATTGAAGGTCCTAGACATATCGACAGACATTCAGTTATTTCATTAAACCATTACGAGAAGCCTAAAGACGAATTAAGAGTTTTAGACAATCCGATGGCAAAAGAAATCAGCGAAAAAGACGAAAAATAAATTAATAAGACATCAGATTTCAGATATTAGATAACAGATTTTTGTAATTCTAATTTCTAAATTCTAATATCTAACATCTATAAAATAAAATGGATTTACTTACATTTAAATTAATACTTGTACTTGCACTTTTCCTGCTGTCGTTAACGATTGCAGCCTACTCTACCTGGGCAGAAAGAAAAGTGGCGGCAATCATGCAGGACAGAATCGGGCCCAACAGATCTGGACCATTCGGTTTGCTGCAGCCTCTTGCAGATGGTGGAAAATTTTTCTTCAAAGAAGATTTTACGCCGCAAAATGCAGAAAGATTCCTTTTTGTATTGGGACCTGCATTGGTGATGTTTATTTCACTGATTACCGGAGCGGTTATTCCTTGGGGTAAAACATTGAATATTGGTGGTGAATCTTTCGATTTGCAGGTTGCTAATATTGATGTAGGGGTACTGTTCATCATCGGTATGGCTTCTATCGGAGTGTACGGAATTATGATCGGAGGCTGGGCTTCCAACAACAAATATTCATTACTAGGTGCAATCCGTGCTTCTTCACAGATGATTTCTTATGAATTGGCGATGGGTCTTGCATTACTTTCTATCATTATGATGACAGGAAGTTTAGATTTAAAAGTAATTACGGAAACCCAAACCTCAGGAAAAATTTGGGGTCTTTTTGAGATAGACGGATTAAACTGGAATATACTTTACCAACCTTTAGCATTTTTAATTTTCTTTGTATCGGCTTTGGCAGAAACCAACCGTCACCCTTTCGATTTACCTGAATGTGAATCTGAATTGGTTACAGGTTATTCTACAGAGTATTCTTCAATGAAATTAGGATTGTATATGTTTGGTGAATATGTGAACATGTTTATTTCAAATGCATTTATCGTTGTTCTTTTCTTCGGAGGATATAACTATCCTGGAATTGAGTGGGTTACTCAGAACTGGGGTGAAAATGCAGCTGGAATTTTAAGCATCGTAGCATTTTTAACCAAAACGATTGTCGGAATTTTGATCTTTATGTGGATCAGATGGACGCTACCAAGATTCAGATATGACCAGTTGATGCACTTAGGATGGAAAACATTAATTCCATTGGCATTGGTTAACCTGATGATTACAGGAGCTGTAATTTTAGCTTTTGGAAATTAATAAATTGAATATAAATGAAGATAAAAGACAAGATTAGTCTAAAATCTAATGTCTAACATCTAATATCTATAAATAAATGAAACTTACAAACAGATCAAAAGTTGTTTCAAATAAAGAGATGACCTTTTCTGAGAAAATCTACCTTCCGGCGATTTTCAAGGGAATGGGGATTACTTTTAAGCATGCTGTGAGAACCGTTGTAAAACGTGCTCCGAATGTTTATTCTTATCCTGAGGTACAAAAGCCGAGAACCGAAATTTGGAGAGGTCAGCATGTTCTGAAAAGAGATGAAGAAGGGAGAGAAAGATGTACAGCTTGTGGATTGTGCGCAGTGGCATGTCCTGCTGAAGCAATCACAATGACCGCTGCCGAAAGAACAAGAGAGGAAAAAGATCTTTACAGAGAAGAAAAATATGCATCAGTATATGAAATCAATATGCTAAGATGTATCTTCTGCGGTATGTGTGAAGAAGCTTGTCCAAAATCTGCAATTTATCTTACAGACCGTTTGGTTGATGTAGAAACCAACAGAGGTTCTTTCATTTATGGAAAAGATAAATTGGTTGAAAAAATTAATGAAAGGATTGACATCACAGAAAGACAGTCCGAGAAACAAAAAAATGCGGTAAAATAATGGATCAGTTTTTATTTTTCTTGGTGGCGTTTTTAGCAGTGTCAAGTGCGGTTTACTTCGTATTTGCGAGAAATCCTCTCTATGCTATTCTGTCATTAATTGTTACAATGTTTTCAATCGCAGGAATGTACATTCTTCTGAATGCTCAGTTCCTGGCCATCATACAGATCATCGTTTACGCAGGCGCAATCATGGTTTTATTCCTTTACATCTTAATGATGCTAAACCTTAATAAAGAAGACGAAAGTAAGAAGAACAATACTTTAAAGTTTGTTGGAGTTTTTACAGCCGGTCTTTTATTAATTGGGGTTTTAGGTGTTTTCAGAGGCGTTCAGGAGCAACATGTTGTAGTAGAAAACGTAGACAAAGGTGTTGGTCTTACAAAGAATCTGGGAAGACTTTTATTCAACGAATATGTTTTGCCGTTTGAGCTTGCTTCCATCCTGATTTTAGCAGGGATTGTAGGTGCGGTATTAATCGGTAAAAAAGATTTATAAATTATGGGAGAAGTAAATACTTTTATGCAAAGCGTCCCTCTGGAATATTTCATCATCCTGTCGTCAGTATTGTTCTGTCTTGGGGTTTTAGGAGTATTGCTGAGAAAAAACGCGATTGTAATTTTGGGTTGTGTGGAACTTATGCTAAATTCTGTAAACCTTTTGCTGGCTGCATTTTCAGCATACAACGGGAACAGTGACGGACAACTTTTAGTTTTCTTCATTATGGTGGTTGCCGCTGCAGAAGTTGCTGTAGGCTTGGCAATTATTGCGATGTTATATAGAAATACCCGTTCTGTAGATGTAAGTATATTTAATAAATTAAGAGGATAAAGAATGGAGAATTTAGTCTATGCAATAATACTTTTACCACTTTTAGGTTTTCTTATTAACGGTTTATTCGGGAAAAATCTTCCAAAAATAGTTGTTGGAAGCTTGGCTACCATCGCTGTTTTCGGATCTTTCTGTATTGCGGTAAGCTTATTTCTGAATTTCGATTCTGAAAGCCAGCCCGTCATCGTAAAAGCTTTTGAATGGTTCAGAGTGAACGGAATTCAGATCAACTTCGGTTTCCAGATCGATCAGCTGTCATTAATGATGGTGATGATCATCACAGGAATCGGATCTTTGATTCACCTCTACTCTATCGGATATATGAGCCACGATAAAGGTTTCTATAAGTTTTTCACTTATTTAAATCTGTTTATCTTCTCGATGTTACTTTTGGTAATGGGAAGCAACTACTTAATCTTATTCATCGGATGGGAAGGTGTAGGTTTGTGTTCTTATTTATTGATTGGTTTTTGGTACACAAACGAAGAATATGGAAAAGCAGCAAGAAAAGCTTTCATCATGAACAGAATTGGTGACCTTGCTTTGTTGATCGGAATCTTTATGATTGCTTCTCAGACAAATGCAGTCGATTATTTAACGGTCGCTCAAAACGCAGGGAAATTTGAATTAGACGGAACGATCATCATATTTATCACAGCGAGTTTATTTATCGGTGCTACCGGAAAATCTGCTCAGGTTCCTTTATATACTTGGTTACCCGATGCGATGGCTGGTCCGACTCCTGTTTCTGCATTGATTCACGCAGCAACGATGGTAACGGCAGGTATTTATTTAGTAGTAAGATCAAACTTCTTATTTACTTTAGCTCCAACCGTTCAGGACGGAATTTTATTAATCGGATTCTTAACTGCGGCTTTGGCTGGTTTCTATGCGCTTCGTCAGAACGACATCAAAAAAGTATTGGCATATTCTACAGTTTCACAACTAGGTTTTATGTTTATCGCTTTAGGTTTGGGAGCTTACACAACAGCCATGTTCCACGTAATGACACATGCTTTCTTCAAAGCTTTGCTATTCTTGGGTGCAGGTTCTGTAATCCACGCAATGAGCAACGAACAGGATATGCGTTTCATGGGAGGTTTGAAAAAATATATTCCGATCACTCACGCTACTTTCCTTATCGGAACTTTAGCAATCTCAGGATTCCCTTTATTATCAGGGATGATTTCAAAAGACGAAATTTTAGTAGCAGCTTATGCTAAAAACCCTATTTATTGGGTGATGCTATTCATTTTAGCGGCTGTTACTGCAACATATATGTTCAGACTATACTATCTGACTTTCCACGGAGATTTCAGAGGAACAGACGAACAGAAACATCATTTACACGAAAGTCCTACAAGTATGACTTTACCGTTAATCGTTTTGGCAATCCTTTCAGTGCTTGGAGGTTTCATTAACCTTCCTCACTTCATCGGTCACGGTCATTATGCTAAGTTAATGGAATGGCTGAAACCTGTTTTGACAGAAGAAAGCTTTAAACAAATGGAAACTACACTTACAGGAGTGGCAGAAAGTACCGAATTTATTCTTTTAGGAGCAACTGTTGCCATGTTCTTTGTCGTTTGGTTTATCGTGAAAAACACTTATGTAAATAAGAAAAAAAGAGCTATCGCTGAAGACGATTATACAGGATGGGAAAAACTTTCTGCTAAGAAACTTTACGTTGACGAACTTTACAATGCATTAATTGTAAAAACTGTTGAAGGACTGGGACGTGGCGGAAAAATGTTTGACAAAGGCGTTCTGGATCGTTTTGTAGACTACATCGGAGAAGGCGCTGAAGACAGCGGAAGATCGATGAAGCGTATACAGAACGGAAATGTAGAAAACTACATTCTGATCATGTCTTTAGCTGTGGGAATTATATTAATTGTTAACTTTATATTACAATAATGTCTTATTTACTATTAACATTATTACTTTTACCTCTAGTAGGTTCGGGATTGGTCTTTGCATGGAAGAATACTTCCAGCAAATACTTGGCATTAGGAATTGCTTTGATTCAAATGCTGCTTACATTTTACGTTGTTTCGGATTTTGATTTTAATCCAACCGTAGACAGCGTATTGCAGTACGAGATCAACTATCCTTGGTCACAATTTATAAAAAGTAATCTTCATTTCGGAATTGACGGAATGAGCTTGCTTCTTTTGTTGTTGACCAATATTTTGATGCCGATCATTATTTTATCATCTTTTAATGAAAATGTAAGCTATAAAAATTCTTTCTATGGTCTGATTTTGCTGATGCAGTTCGGATTGGTTGGTGTTTTCACCGCTTTAGACGGACTACTTTTCTACATTTTCTGGGAAGTAACTTTGATCCCAATCTGGTTTATCGCCGCACTTTGGGGTCAGGAAAACAAAAGACTAGAGTTCACTACAAAATTCTTCGTGTATACTTTCGTAGGATCTCTGTTTATGTTGGCAGGTTTAATCTACGTTTACACGCATTCAGCATCATTTGCTTTAACAGATCTGTATAATGCAGACCTTGGCGAGACGCAGCAGATTGTTGTTTTCTGGTTTATCTTCTTTGCATTTGCCGTAAAACTTCCGGTTTTCCCTTTCCACACCTGGCAGCCGGATACTTATACCTACTCTCCTACTCAGGGATCGATGTTGTTATCAGGGATTATGCTTAAAATGGCAATCTATGGTGTACTTCGTTATCTGCTTCCAATTACGCCGACGGCAATTTTCGGAATTTCCGGACAGATTGTAATTATTTTGGCGATTGTAGGAATTGTTCACGGAGCTTTAATTGCAATTATCCAGACCGATATGAAGAGAATCATTGCGTATTCTTCTTTCTCTCACGTAGGATTGATGGTGGCAGGTATTTTCTCTTCCGCAGTGCTTACTTTAAGAGGAACATTTACGATTGAAGGAGCTGAAGGAGCTTTGGTACAGACATTTGCTCACGGTATTAACGTGGCAGGTTTATTCTTCTGTGCAGATATTTTATACAAAAGATTTAAATCAAGAGACATCAGACAGATGGGAGGTTTGGCGAAAGTCGCTCCTAAGTTTGCCGTTTTGTTTCTGATTATCATATTAGGTTCAATGGGCGTTCCATTGACAAATGGTTTCATCGGAGAATTTATTTTGATTAAATCGATCTTTGACTTTAATGTATTGGCTTCAGTTATTGCCGGTCTTACTGTTATTCTTTGTGCAGTTTATTTATTGAGATTCTACGGAAAAGCAATGTTCGGACAAGGTGATGATGCAGTTTTAAGTACAGCAAAAGATTTATCAGCAGTAGAATTTTCGGTATTGGCAAGCATTGCAGTATTTGTAATTGTATTGGGAATTTTTCCTCAGCCGGTCATTGATATGGTAAGTAGTTCACTGAAGTTTATTTATACTTCGATGATTAACTAAAATTTAAATAGTAAAAGATTAAAGAATTAAGAGGTAAAAAGTAAAAAGAATCAGGTTAAAAGTTCAACATTGAACTGAAAACTTTAAACTAAAAAACTTTAAACCTTCTCATCTCAAATATAAATTATGAGTGTTTTAATTATTGTTTTCCTAACTGCAGTTGCTGCGTTATTTTCGGGAGTTTTTGAGCATGGAAAATTCGCAAGATACATTGGGATTTTTGGATTAATCATTGCCTTGTACGTGAGTTTCTTACCGGAAGCTTCATTCTTTGCGCAGTACAGACCCATGTATGATTACACCGCAAATACTGCTTTGTTTACTAAGATTTCTTTGGTAACGACTTTACTGTTGTTCTTCCTGGGAGGTTTTGCATTCAGCAATCACAGAAGCCATCAGTCAGAATTGTATGCCTTGATGCTTTTCGCTCTTTGTGGCGGAATTATCCTTTTTGGTTTCCAAAACTTAGTGACTTTGTTCTTAGGTGTTGAGATTCTTTCTATTCCGTTGTACGTAATGGCGGGAGCGAACAAAACAGATTTAAGATCAAACGAAGCTTCTATTAAATATTTCCTGATGGGTGCATTTGCAACAGGTTTCTTACTGTTTGGTATTGCATTTATCTACGGAAGTACAGGAACTTTCGATTTATACAGAATTCAGGAATTCACGATTACGAATCCTAAAAATATCATGTTGATTTTAGGAGTAATCTTAATGCTTTGTGCGATGTCATTTAAAGTAGCTTTGGCACCTTTTCATATGTGGAGTCCGGATGTTTATGCAGGTTCGCCTTCATTGATTACGGCTTTCATGGCAAGTGTGGTGAAAATCTCAGGTTTCTTTGCTTTGTTCAGATTGATGACGATCGGATTCTCGGGCGTAACTGCTGAATGGATTAATATTCTTGGAGTGTTCCTAATCATCACTTTGGTTCTAGCCAACGTAATGGGACTTGCACAAACGAATGCAAAAAGAATGTTGGCGTATTCATCAGTTTCTCATGCAGGATATATCGGTTTGGTGTTCTTCGGAATGAATGCCCTTTCTACCTATACATTAGCATTCTATTTATTCGCCTATTCACTTTCGACAGTAGGAGTTTTTATGTGTTTAATCTGGGTAGAAAAAATCAAAAGAGAAACTTCGTTTGGAGCTTTCAAAGGATTGGCAAAAACAGAACCTTTACTGGCTGTTGTAGCGACGATTTCTTTATTATCAATGGCGGGAATTCCGTTGACGGCAGGGTTTATGGGTAAATTCTCATTGTTTGCTCAGGCGTTGACGAAAGATGACAATACCTTCCTGGTAATCGTAGCGATTTTAGGTTCGGCAATTTCTATTGCTTATTATTTAAGATTAATCATTGCCATGTTCTTCTTTAAAGAAACGACTTTTAAAACTTCAGAAAAAGTAACGATTACTTATAATATTGTTGCAGTAGCGATTATCGTATCGTTGGTTGCTTTGGGAGTTTTCCCTGATTTGTTTGCGAAGCAGTTCGGATTGTAAAATTCAACTCTAAAAATATACAGACCTTTCAATTTATTTTGGAAGGTTTTTTTGTGTTAAATTTTTAAATTTTAACATCACTTGTCGTAGAACTACTACAAATTTTTAAGAAAATGTTTTTTATCTTTATCTTGATGAAAAAAATAAACACCAATGATCCCGCAAAATTTTATCAGGCACAAAGTTCGTCCGAGCGACAGCCTGACTTCACTCGCCAAAAGAATCAACCTTTCTGAAAATGATCTGAAAGAATTTCACAATCAAAACTGTGGAAAGATGGATAAACTTTGGGTAACGAATCTCAGAGGAATTGAAGTTGTTCTGATTCCTACGCATTTTATTATCGAAAAAGAATATGAACTTCAACAACGTAAGATGCTCCCCACCGAATCTTACTTTGCCAATTTTCACTTGAATAAATATTCAGTTGAGGAATGTTTTGAACAGCCGGAAAAAGAAGACTTAAAGTTTAACTATATCATTAACCTCAATATTCACGAAAAGAACGGAAGTTTTGTATCCACCATTGATTTAAAAGACTTTACAAAAAACAGCAATACTCCTGATGATAAAATATCTTCTTTGTCTTTGGGATGTATGAAAAGCCTCTACCCTATTTCATTTCAACTTTCTGATGACGGAAGTATTCATTCGTGTTTTGAGCATCAAAAAGTAATTGAAAAATTTTGGTCAAAAAGAAATGACATTGAAGATTTTTATATTGGAGAAATTTCAAAAAAATATCTTGATACCTTTGCACAAAATATTTCTGACGAAGATTATTTTTTACAGCAAATACAATCAAATTGGTTGTATCAAATCCTTTTCCCAAACCTGAAATGGTTTCATCATAAAACTTTTTGGAATGAGAAGTTCTTCATTTACAGGAATTCTTTTCCGATAGAATTTGAATTTAAAACCGAAAACCAATACGAAGACATTTATCATATAGAAACTATTCTTACAGGAAAAATTATAGAAAACTACAGCCTGAGAGGACTTTTAAAAGGAATACGAATTGAAGATGAAGATCCTGAAAATTTAATAGAGGCAGAGATTGAGATTCATTATTTCACAGATAGGATTTCAAAGCAATTGATAGAAGTCAAATCTTCAGTTTCTATTTGGTTTCTAAACGAATTATTTCAAAAACACAATCTACATATAACACAAAATAATGATGAAAACTTACCTCACACAACCAAATGACTCTTTTGCTGAGATTGCGAAAAAATTTCAAATAAAAGATGAATTTTATCTGAAAACTTTTCACAATCTCAATTGTTCAAACGAAGAAGTTATTCATGGAGGCATTCCCACAGGAACCCAAATTTTGATTCCCGCAGATCCTGAATATCTTATTGAGAGTTCTATATCTGAAGAAGACAACACCAATGAAGACGAAGTCGATTCTGTGAATGGATATGATGATGAAACAGAAGAACAAACTGAAGAGGAAAATCCGGCACAAGTAGCAGAAAAAGAAAAAAAGGAAGAACAAAAAGAAAGCGGCTCAAGCAGCCACGATGGCAAATACTTCGTCATCCAAAAAGGCATGGCAATGTGTGACAAAGGCGCAAAATTCCCTAACTTCAAAGTGACCAGCCATCAAAAACATTATTGGAATGATGAAAAAGGAGAAGCTGATTATCTGGCGGTTACCGAAGATGATCTTACCTTTAATCCGCCGGCGATGCCTTTTGGAACCTGCAGCATAAAAAACGGCAATCCCTGCACCTACTCTCCTGCCGGAAAATGGACCAAAACTTATGACAAAGTAAAAATAATGGGCAAAAGCTGCGTTACAGAACTTTCTGAACTTATGTGCGCAACTGGTGGCAAAATCACTATTTTCAAACATGGGCAACAAAGTGAAATAGGGAAAAGCAATGTGAAAAAAGCGGATGCAAGAGAACAGCACGTGTACAATCCTATTATGGATTTTGAAGAATTTCAGGAGGAAATAACTGGAAAGGAAGGAGAAGCGTGGTAACTTTAAATTATTAATTATGTCAAAAAAAGGAGTTTCAGCAATCTCGGGAATTACTGCACCAACGGTGGGTGAGAAGTACATTTACAATATAGTGAGTTGGTATCCTGGCACACCACAATCGGAACGCAACCTTGGAAAGGTAACGTGGGAATTGTTTAAGAAAAGAAAGAATGGAACGTTCACCACTACCAATATCAAGAAAATGGGTCATAGCGAATTTACGTTTGGGGAAGCTACTGTAGGACAAACCTATAAATTACAGGCCTATCTTTATGAACCGGAAGGCGGCGGTTTGATCATCAGTCCAAAACCTGCAAAAATCCCGAAGATCAATAAGGTAGAGTTGTTTTACATAGACGACAAAAAAGGAATGATTTTCAGCTTTATGGAAAAACTGAGAGCCAGAGCCTATTGCGTAAATATGTTGGGTAAAGAACTTATCTTTACGCTTTGGGAAGATGATACGAAAGGAGCCGGTCACAACTCGAAAAATCTACCAGTTGCCACGTTAAAGGTCCAAGTTAATAAAGATGGTTGGGCTGCTGCAGACTTTCCACTATCAACTTTTATGTTTAAAGCTGCAATGGGAGAAAAGGATTCAACATTAGAATTTTATGTAACGGTAGAATATTTTAAGGATAAAAAACATGCTTCTGGTAATGTAGATGTTAAAAATCCTTATCCTCCCATAAAGCATGAGATTTTACCAAAACCAACCGATATCCCAAAAGCCAAAGGTTCACCTGCTGAACAAAAATCACCGAGCAAAAAAGAAGAAAAAGGAATTTGGGACAGTTTTACAGAGAGCATTTCCAAAAAAGGTGAACTTTGGGATTGGGCAGAAAGTATGGGCACGGTAATAAAAGATAAAATGCCGACGGTACAAAAGCCGGATGGGAAAAGTCCTGCGGTAGTTAAAGCTCCTGCAAATGCTACAAAAGGCTCTTGTATTTGCCAACAGCAATATAAAGATTTATTTTGGGGAGAAAAAGTGAGTTGTGAGTTTAGGAAGAAAGTGGTAGAAATTTCTAAAAGACTAGGGAAAGATCCTAATTTATTAATGGCCGGAATGGCATTAGAAACTGGAAGAACTTTTTCACCCACAGCAGGAAAAGGAACTAGTTATGTTGGACTAATTCAATTTGGAGACGATGCTGCAGAATCTGTTGGCACTACGAAAGAAAAATTATTAGAAATGACAGCCGTTCAGCAATTAGTTTATGTTGAAAAATATTTAACAAAGAAAAAAGATAAAATAAATACATTAACTGACTTTTACCTTTCCATACTAATGCCAGTGGATGTGGGCAAAGGTAATCAACCTAATTTTGCCGTTTTTGATAATAAATATCCTTTAGCTTACAAAAAAGATGGTAAAACATTAACAGATTTAAGTAAATCAAGGCATTATGGTTACAGACAAAATCCAGCTTTTTTATATGAAAAAGATGAAAGAAAAAGATGGGAAGATGGTGGAAAAAAAAAATATGATGGAGAAGGAAAAACTTATATTTGGGAGATTGAAAAGAGTATAAATAAATTTTATGAAGAAGGAAAATCAAATAAGGTAAAAACTTTTGAATGCCAAAAAAAACAACCAGAAAGTATTGAACCGACCTTAGATAAAGGAACTTGGAATGTTATAATTACCGAACATTATACAGGGAATAAATGTACACATATAGAAAGGACTGAGATTAGATCAAATTGTAGAAGAGGAAAAATAGAAGTTTATGATCACAATCAAAAAATTGTATTAACTTTTAAAGATTGTTTGTTAGAAGGAATTGCTGGTGAAGATCATATGAAGACTAATTCGGATGTTCCTTTCGGCGATTTTCAAATTAATCAAACTACTCCATTTTATCACTCCACTGTAGATAATAAAAAATCTTACGGTCCTAATCCTCGACTTGTTTTCGAACCAATTTCTGGCAATAGCGATGAAGCAGCAAAAAGTGGAAGATCCGCAATAAGAATACATGGTGGAAGACAAGTGGGATATGAAATAAAAACTTTAAAAAGAACACAAGGATGTATTAGGGTTTGGGATGATGATGCTAAAGCATTGTATGATTGGTGGGAGGGTTTTAGAAAAAGTAATCCAAGTGTAAAACCAGGTAAAGTAACTATAAAAAAATAATATGAAAACATACTTTAAATTTGTTCTAATCATCACATTAACTCTTATTACAGGATGCCAAAACAAAAAAAATGATTTTGTTGAAAATAAAAAAAAGATAAACACAATGACAAACGATAAAGACGACAGATTAAAAGATGGGATAAACATTTCTTCCTCATTCATAGAAGATTTGGAATTTAATAAGTATAAATATAATAATGAATACATCGAACAAATAAGATTAAGTTCATTAGAGGATCAAAAGTTTAGAAACGAATTTTTTAAATACCTAGCAAGTAGAAACTTAGATCAAAATCAAAATGAACAAGTGTTTTTGATAAAACTTTTGTTGGTAAGAATACAGCAAGTAGATGATCTCGAGTCTTATAATCTATTATCGTTAATTTTCAATGATAAGAATTTAAGCTATTACTTGGAAGATTATGAATTAGAATTATTTCAATTATTTTTATATAAACCTTACTTTTTCACTAAAGGAGAATATAGATACAAACAAGGCGGTTTGATTGATTACATCAATCAAAATTTACCTCCAGCGTTGTTAACTAATAGAAAATATTTTGAGAACAACATTGTTGATATCCATTTTCAAGAAAATACCTTGCTTATTAACAAAGATGTAGTTGATGGTTTTTCTATTCAAGATTTAAAAATAAAAATAGAGCAAGAAGCAAATAAGATTGAAGGTTATTTCTCACCATCTTATGAAAATAGTTGGAAAAATAAAACTGTTATTTATTATAACTTATATGATTATTTAAATGATGCAGTAGCCAATAGAAGTGATAAAAATGAGCTTTTAGTCTTTAATACAAAATATAAACCCTTTTTTAAAAATTATATTATCAAAGGATTTAAAAATCTAAGTACTATCCAAGATATTGACGGTTACACGAATTTAAGAAAAGAAAAAAATGCCTCATCCGAAATTTTGCAGAAAGTAAACTCTGGCGAAAATATTGAAGTTTTAGATAATACAGGAGATTGGTATTTAGTAAAAACAAAAGGGGGCAAAGAGGGATATGTGCATAAGAGCAGAGTGAAAAACTGATCAATTAATATCAAGTTGCTCAATTTGGGCAGTTTATATTATAAAATCTACAAATAGCCGTAGCCGGTAATGTTCGAGAGTTAGTGATGAATATTTTTAAAAGATTAACTCATTGAATTAATAGATCTAAATGACTGAAGATCATTCCTCATGTATCAGAGTTAGTGATACTGGAATTTGCAAAAACTGTTATTCAAAAAACATTATTAAAAACGGAACTACAAAGACTAAGAAACAACAATACATCTGTAAGAACTGCAATAAAAGGTTTATAGAATATTACAGTTACAAAGCTTATCATAAGAACATCAATTCACAAATAATTCAACTGACAAAAGAAGGTTTGGGAATCAGAAGTACAGCCAGATTTTTAAATATTTCTACCACAACTTTACTTAGAAGAATTATTAAGATTGCAGACAATATCAATCAGCCTAAAATTTCATTTGATCAATCTTATGAACTCGATGAAATGAGATTTTTCATCAGAAAAAAATCAAACCCGCAATGGTTAGTTTATGCTATTGATAAAAAAAGTAAGCTGGTCGCAGGTTTTCATATCGGTAAAAGAACCAACAAAACCTTAAAGGCTGTAATAACTACGCTGCTTAATTCTAATGCTGAAAAAATTTACACCGATAAACTCCGGCATTATAAATATTTAATTCCAAAAGAAATCCATCAGACTAAAAGATTCGAAACCCATTCTATTGAAAGAAAGAATTTAAGTATCAGAACCCATTTAAAAAGATTCAACAGAAAAACGATCTGCTTCAGCAAGAATATAAAAATGCTTTATTCAGTTCTAAAAATCTACTTCTGGATTTGATTCAATTTTTAGTTTTCATACCATGTAGATAAAAGTAACTTCTACTTCCCTATCCACCTCAGATAAATAACCACCGGCATCATCGCCATAATAAACGGCACCGTATAAGAAAATGCAGTTCCGAGAAATATGATCATTGGATTGTATTTCGGATGATTCATCCCCAAAGACTGAAAAGCACTTTTGAAACCATGAAGCAGATGCCAAAACAGCAAAAAGCATCCTAACAGATACAGGAAAACCTGTAACGGATTCTGAAATTTTTCAAGCATCATTTCGTAAAGCGGTAATTCTTCTCCGTGAATAAACTGATTGGTTCGGTTCGGAATCCAGAAATTGGAAGTATGGATGATTAAAAACAATAGAAGTAACGTACCAAGTAATGCCATACTTCGGCTGTACCATGTACTGTTTTTAGATTCTTTTTTCACAGCATAGCTTACAGGTCGTGCTTTCTTATTCTGCCACCAAATCATCAATCCCTGAATGATATGCACTAAAAACCCAACAATCAAAACAATTTCTATCGTTCGTATAACAGGATTGGTACCCATAAAATGAGCACCAATATTAAAAGTCTTTCCTCCGTCGTCGAAAAAAATCAAGGCATTGACAGCACAATGTACGATCAAAAAGCTGATCAGAAACAGACCTGTTGTTGCCATCACTACTTTTCTGCCGATGGAACTCGTAAAAAAACCTCTGAAACCAGCCATGACGTTATCTTTGGTTTTGCGAATTTGCAATCCAGTCCTTATATTTTATACTGCTCTTAAAAACGGCCTTTTCAGGAATTAAAGTATCTTCTTTTAAAACAGCTCCGAAATAAGGCGCTTCTTTTTCGATCGTAATTTCTGACGGACGCTGCATTACGGACAGATAATTTTCAACCCATTTATTCATCGGCATTTTTTCAGGACCAGCGATTTCTGCTATTCCAAAGGAAGGCTTTTCAGTTACAGTTTTTGCTAAAAACTTAGCCACTTCTGAACTCGCAATAGGCTGTACCAATGCGTCGGTTACAAACATTCCGTTATCTTTTACGCTGGAAGCTGCAACTCCGCCTGCAAATTCAAAAAACTGTGTTGCATGAACGATAGAATAAGCAACAGGAGACTTCCCTATCAATTCTTCCTGCGCCTGTTTTGCTCTGAAATAACCACTCGTACCCAATTTCTGCGTTCCCACAACAGACAAAGCGATATGATGCTTTACATGAGCTTTTTCCTCTGCTTCTAACAGATTAGAGGTGGAAGTTCTGAAGAAAGTCATCACATCATCATCTGCAAAAGAAGGTGAATTTGAGACATCTACTACAACATCTGCATTTTCCAGTGCAGCATTCAGACCTTCACCCGTAATAGTATTGATTCCGGTGTTGGGCGATGCTACGATCACTTCATGCTGATCTTTTAAAAGATTGGTCAATTGAGATCCGATAAGTCCGGTACCTCCGATAATTACTATTTTCATTGTTCTACTTTTTTATTAAAACAAAGGTCTGCAACTTCGATTTGAAAAAACTTAAACTGGTTTAAGAACGAAAATTTTCATTAAAAACTCTAAGTTCATCTGTAGAAATGCCAATATAAGATGCGAAAACATCCTCTGGAAATCGCTTCACCAAATCAGGATACGTTTTACAAAAATAAGCATGGAAATCTTTTTTGCCGGTCATCGGATACGTTTTCTGTTTCTGTAATGAAGCTCCGTAAGCTCTCATGTGTATTTTATTAAAATAGATTCCCATAAACGGATAATCGAGTAATAACTGCTCAAAATTTTCTTTTGTAATCATTAAAATTTCAGTCTCTTCAAGCGTTGCAATACCAAAACTAGAGAGACTAGTTCCTAAGAAAGCATTGTATTCTGTCACCCACCAATCTTCAATGGCAAAATGAATGGTGTTTTTATTCCCATCTTTATCTTTAAAATAAATATGCAAACATCCTTTAATCACGAAATAAAATTGGTTTACAGAATCTCCTTCATCAATTACAATATGATTCTCCGGAAAATTTTGTTCTTCAAAATAATGAAGCACTTTGTCTACCTCCTTCTCAAACTCTGGAACTAATTTTACAATATGACCACGCAATTGACTCTTCATATTTAAATAGTTTTTTTTAACAAGATAAGTAATTTTGTAATTTTATCGATGTTCAAACTAAGAATTTATTTTATATGAATTAAAGCTTATTTTGTTTTTCTTTACATAAGAATTAAAAGACTTAATTTTCACATCAATTTATTTTTGAAATGCGTTAAAAGTGCTCTGTCAAGGAATTATTAAATTTAATTTGTTTTAAAATAAAAATAAAAGGTAAATATTTATTATAAAAGTTTTGCATAAAACTTGTCTGTCTAAAAAATTATTCGTTATTTTGCAACCTCAAATATTATACAAATAAGAACATCGAGATATGTCAAGAATTTGCCAGATAACAGGAAAGCGTGCAATGGTTGGTAACAACGTTTCCCACGCTAATAACAAAACGAAGCGTCGTTTTGAAATTAACTTATTGGAAAAGAAATTTTACCTTCCAGAGCAAGACAAGCACGTTACGCTTAAAGTTTCAGCTCATGGATTGAGAATCATTAACAAGATTGGAATCGAAGAAGCTATCGAAAGAGGCATCAGAGAAGGATTGATTAAAAAGAACTAAATCATGGCAAAAAAAGGAAATAGAGTTCAAGTAATTCTTGAATGTACAGAGCACAAAGAAAGTGGTATGCCGGGAATGTCTAGATACATTTCTACAAAAAATAAAAAGAACACTACAGAGAGATTGGAATTGAAAAAATACAATCCGGTTCTTAAGAGATCTACCCTTCACAAAGAAATCAAGTAATTTATAAATATAATTTACCATGGCAAAGAAAGTAGTAGCGACCCTACAAAGCGGACAGTCAAAAAAAATGACTAAAGTTGTGAAAATGGTGAAGTCTTCTAAATCAGAAGCTTACGTTTTCGAAGAAAAAGTAATGAATGCAGACGAAGTTGACGCTTATTTGAAAAAATAATCAGTTACTTTATTTACAATACAGAAACTACTCATATTTTGGGTAGTTTTTTTGTTATCTTTGTGTGTACAAGACAAAGTAAGCTTATAAAAATCAAAATTCTAAGATGAGTTGGTTTAAAAATATTTTTAAAAAAGAAGAAAAGGAAACTTTAGATAAAGGTTTGGAAAAATCTAATCAGGGATTCTTTGAAAAAATGACTAAAGCCGTAGTCGGCAAAAGCAAAGTAGATGACGAGGTGCTTGATGATCTTGAAGAAATACTTATTGCTTCCGATGTAGGCGCGTCCACCACCATCAAAATCATCCAGAGAATAGAAGAACGTATTTCAAGAGACAAGTACGTCAATACAAGCGAACTGGATCGTATTCTGCGTGAGGAAATTTCAGGATTACTTTTAGAAAACCCTCAGGCAAACACCGGAAACATCGACACTTCAAAAAAACCTTATGTCATCATGGTTGTAGGCGTAAATGGTGTTGGAAAAACAACAACCATCGGGAAATTGGCTCATCAATTTAAAGCCGATGGAAAAAAAGTAGTATTGGGCGCAGGAGATACTTTCCGTGCTGCAGCCGTAGATCAGCTTACGATCTGGAGCGAAAGAGCGGGAGTAACAATCGTAAAACAGGAAATGGGTTCCGACCCGGCCTCTGTGGCTTTTGATACGGTACAGAGCGCAGTTGCGCAAAATGCAGACGTAGTAATCATTGATACCGCAGGAAGACTTCACAATAAAATCAATTTGATGAATGAGCTTTCTAAAATCAAAAGAGTGATGCAGAAAGTTATCCCTGATGCTCCGCACGAGATTTTATTGGTTTTGGATGGCTCTACAGGTCAGAATGCTTTTGAGCAAGCAAAACAGTTTACTGCTGCGACCGAAGTGAATGCTTTGGCTGTAACAAAATTAGACGGTACAGCAAAAGGAGGTGTAGTAATCGGAATTTCTGATCAGTTTCAGATTCCTGTAAAATACATTGGTGTTGGCGAAAAGATGCAGGACCTTCAATTATTTAATGGTACAGAGTTTGTAGATTCATTTTTCAAGAAGAGATAATTTAATATCTTTTGAATAATAAACACACTTACTAACATTAAAAAAATTAAAACTATGGGATTCATTACATGGATTATTTTCGGCCTGATAGCAGGAGCACTTGCTAAATTAATTATGCCAGGCAAACAAGGCGGAGGATGGTTAATCACTATTCTTTTAGGAATTATAGGAGCATTCGTGGGTGGTCTTATTGGCGTTTACGTATTACATTGGGGAGATGTAGATTCATTCTGGAACTTCAAAAGCTGGTTTTTAGCGATTGGTGGTGCAGTAATCGTAATTTGGCTTTATGAGATGATCACTAAAAAGAATTAAGAATATTACATAACAAAAAGCCGGATTTGAAAATTTCAAATCCGGCTTTTTTATGAACAATATAATTTAGTCGATTTTAATCTGGTATGGCATTTCCATTTTTACTTCAGACTTCAGTTTTTTATCTGTAATCTGTTCTAAAATTTCATAGTTTGCTTTACCTATTTTATTTTTAATCACTCTTGCAGAGATATCGTCTTCATTTAAATCTGCAAAAATCTGTTCAAATGCGCTCATCTTTTTAGGATAAGAAGAAACATTGTATGATTTCAGATTTGCTTTTTGTGCTGCAAATTTTACCGCATCTTCCAGACTTCCCAGTTCGTCTACCAAACCGATCTGCTTTGCACGAGTACCACTCCACACTCTACCGCCTCCTACTGCATCAATATCTTCGAAAGATTTTTTTCTGTTTTGAGTTACAAAATGTACAAATCTTTTGTAAGTTCCTTCTACACTTCTGGTCATCAGGTTTACTCCGTAAGGCGTCAATCCGTTTAATGAAGAATAATATGCAGAATTGGCATTGGTTGCAACAATATCAGAACGCACACCGTTTCTGTTGGCTAAATCTTTAAAGTAAGGCATCACTCCGAACACCCCAATAGACCCTGTAAGCGTATTGGGTTCTGAGTAAATTTTATCTGCTGCCATTGCGATATAATATCCGCCCGAAGCAGCATAATCTCCAAAAGATACAATCAATGGTTTTTTCTTTTTTAATTGTTGAAGTTCAAATAAAATTTCGTCTGAAGCATTTGCGCTTCCTCCTGGAGAATTAATTCTCAACACCACAGCTTTGATCTTGTCGTCATCCTGAAGTTCTTTGATATATTTAATATACCTTTCAGAATAAATATCATTGTAGCCATCACCGTTATTGATAGAACCTGACGCATACAATACGGCCACTTTTTCTCCTGATTTTTCTTTATCAGAGTAAGAATCAATATATTTTGTTAAAGAGATTTTATTTAATTTATCATCTCCTTTTAAGCTTAATTTTGTTTTAATGATTTGATCATACTCAGCCTTCTGAATTAGTTTGTCGGCCAATTTATTTTGCAAGCTTAAGTCTGGAATCATTCCGTATAAACTGTCGACAACCGTTTTGAATTGGCTTACATCCATTTTTCTTGAAGCTGCAATTTTGGAAGAAGTATTATCCCAAATATCATTAAGAAGCGTACTCAGTTGCTCCTTGTTTTCGGGTGAAATATCATTTCTTAAAAATGGTTCAACTGCAGATTTGAATTTTCCGTGACGGATTACTTCAATTCCGATTCCATATTTTTCAGCAAAATCTTTAAAGAAAGTCACTTCAGTAGCAAGACCTTTCAATTCAATTCCACCAGACGGATTCAAATAATATTGATCAGCAACCGATCCTAAATAGTAAGAAGACTGCGAAACCGTATTACCGTAAGCATATACAAATTTTCCACTCTTTTTAAAATCCTGAATAGCAGCTCTTAAATCATCGATTTGTGTTATCCCGGCGTTTAAATTATCAACCTCGATACTGATACCTTTAATATTATCGTCATCTTTAGCTTTTCTTACTGCTTCCAACGCATCATATATAAGTATACTTGTATTTTTTTTATTAACATTGAAAATATTCTGCTGCTCTTCGGTAGGACTGTCGATGATGTCTGTTTTAAGATTAATCGTTAAAACAGAATTCTTTTTTACACTCACAGATTGCTCGCCACTCATCGATCCAAACGCAATCATGACAATAAAAAAGAAGAAAAACACAGCACATAGTACCATAATTGCTACTATATTTGCCAATACATTTTTAAAGAAACTCTTCATAAATAATCATTTTTCAATATGTCGCAACATAAGGTCGTTTTGTTACTGGGAAGTAACATTGGTGATAAAAAAAAGAATTTAGACATGGCTTTAGAAAGGCTAAAGGGAGCTGGTGATATATTACAAAATAGTGAATATTTAACATCCGAGCCTGTAGAATTTGTTAGTTCCAATAATTTTTGTAATATTGCAACAATAATATTTACACATTTTTCGCCAGTTCAGCTACTTAATTATATAAAGAAAATTGAAATTGAAATGGGGAGGCTTAATGACTCGAAAATATCCGGAGGCTACACCGATAGAATTATTGATATTGACATCGTTAAGTATAATGAGTTAAAATTCACTTCAGAAAGGTTAGAAATCCCTCATAAGAAACATCTTTGTGAAAGGGAATTTTCTAAAATATTATTAAAAGATTTTATTTAATCAAAAAACATAAAACATATTGTATGAAATTAGGTTTACTACTATTGGCCACATTGCCCATTGCTGCTTATGCTCAAGACAGTATTGCGGTTAATACCACAGACCAGTATCCCAATACTTTTTCTTCTGGTTCTGCGAATATTCAAAAATTTGACAATAAAGCAAGAAAGTTCAACGATTGGTCTGTATCGATCGGTGGAGGTCCTGCATTTATGACATTCGCAGACGTTACATCATTCTATGATGGAAAAGTAAATTGGGGATGGAATGGATATGCAAGTATCAATAAACAGATCTCGCATACTTTTGGTCTTAGTTTGTTATACTCAATGGGTAAAACAAACCAACAGGCTAAATTACCCAAAAATCCTGCTGCAGGCGTAGGTACAGCTTGGACTGAATTTCATCAGATTTCCGTTTTAGGAGATATTAACTTATCTAATCTATTAAGAAGAGTTGACAATCATTCTCCTTACAGATGGGCCCTCCATGGATATTTGGGAGCTGGATTTATGGCATTCGAAACTGAATTGATTGACAGTGATGCATCAAGATGGAGTACTAACCCTCCTAGAATTCCAATTAGGAATGATCAAAAACTAGATATTGCATCATTTTTCATCCAAGCTGGTCTTGGTTTGAAATATAATGTTTCGAAGCTCATTGACATCGAAGCTAGAATGATGTATATCAACAGTGGAGATGAAGAATTCGATGGCGGTGGTGAAGGAAGAGCACTTGAAACACCAACTGGGGACAGAATCAATTATAATTTAATTAATGATTCTTATTCAGATGCTATGATGACATTTAATTTAGGTTTATCATTTAAATTAGGTAAGCATCAAACTCACCTATCTTGGCATGATCCTTTACAAGAAATATATTACAGAACCAACGTGTTAGAAAACACTCCAGCTGAACTTGTAGTATGTGAAAAAGGTGATAACGACAATGATGGTGTTTGTGATGACTGGGACAGAGAATTGAATACACCTGCCGGAGCGAGAGTTGACGGTTCTGGTGTAGCATTAGATTTAGATCTTGATGGTGTAATTGACTTATATGATAAGTGTGTTACAGTAGCAGGACCTGCAGATAATAATGGTTGTCCTAAATAATCATATTTATCAAATAATAACAAATCATTTAATTAACTAAATAAAAAATACACTATGAAATTAAGTTTAGCAATTGTTGCATTTGCGTTTGCAGTTCCTACTGTAGCGTTTGCACAAGATTCAATAGCGGTAGTTTCAAATGAAGGATATCCAAATACATTCTCATCAGGGTCTGCTAATGTATCCCCATTTACCCAAAAATCTAAAAGATTCAATGATTGGGCTATCTCATTTGGAGCAGGCGTACCATTAGTACAGTCTGCAGATTTAACCTCTATAAAAAATGGTAACGGAAAAAACCTTTTTGGTTATTCTGCTTATGTAAGTATTGACAAGGCAATCACTCATGCTTTTGGTATTAACTTACAGTATGACAGAGGTGAAACAAGACAAGGTTGGTTCAATACTAAAGATTCTGCTCCTGCAGGTTCTACATATCAGCAAGTAGGTGCGAGAACTCAATACGATGCAATCTCAGTATTGGGAGATATTAATTTCTCTAATCTTTTAAGAAGAGTTGATAATAAATCTACTTTCAGATGGGCATTACACGGTTATGCAGGTGTTGGTACATTAGCATACAGAGCTTATCAAAAAGATTTATCTGGTCAGAGATTAATGACAGAAATTAAGCCTTTTAAAATTGGTTCATTCTTCGGTCAGGCCGGTGCAGGGCTTAAATTTAAAGTAAACAGAAGATTAGATCTTGAAACAAGATTGATGTATGTTTACACAGGTGATGATGAATTCGACGGTGGAGGTGCACAGTACAGTGACATCAACAAAAGAGAAGACCAGATTTCTGACAATTTCTTCAATGCTACTGTAGGTTTATCTTTAAAATTAGGAAAACACGAATCTCACTTAATGTGGCATGACCCATTGCAAGAGATTTACTATAAATTAGATGTATTGGCTGATAAAAACCAAGATATCGAGGTTTGTAAGAAAGGTGATGCAGATAACGACGGAGTTTGTGATGATTGGGACAGACAACTTGATACTCCTGCCGGTGCGAGAGTAGACGGTGCTGGGGTTGCTCTTGATGCAGATTTAGATGGTGTTATTGATCTTAACGATAAATGTGTTACAGTACCTGGACCTGTTGAAAACGACGGATGCCCACTTACTCCAACAACACCTGTAGGTCCTGTTGACGAAACAGTAACAAACATGGAAGGAATTGAATTTGATTTAAATTCTGACAGAATCTTACCTTCAAACACACCAATCCTTAACAATGCTGTTAGCTATATCAATTCTTCAAACGGTGCTTACACTGTAATTGGAGCTACTGATACTAGAGCTTCTGACGCTTATAACCAAAAGTTATCTGAAAGAAGAGCAAACAGTGTGAAAAATTATTTGATCAAGAATGGTGTAGATTCTTCTAAAATCAACGCTGTAGGTAGAGGTGAAAAAGACCTTAAATATCCTGAGTGTGATCCTGCTACTAAATGTCCTGAATGGAAAAATAGAGCAAACAGAAGAGTTTATTTCGAAGCTAAATAATAAACTTCTTATATATTTTAAAAGTCACGCATTGCGTGACTTTTTTTGTTAAATTAGTTTCTATATTTTTACGGTATGATTTCTCATCACGATTTTCAGGAACTGAAAAATAAAACCCTTAAACATTTTTGGGGTTATGATACCTTTAGAGACTCTCAAGGTGACATCATCGATTCTGTGATCACGGGAAATGACACTTTAGTTCTTTTACCAACCGGTGCAGGAAAATCTCTTTGTTACCAGCTTCCTGCTTTGTTAAGGGAAGGTGTTTGCTTGGTTATTTCCCCGTTGTTGGCTTTAATGAAAGATCAGGTCAATCAGTTAAAATTCAGAGGTATTGAAGCTGAATATCTTTCTTCAGAACTCGATGATTTTGATGCAGAAGTTATTTATAACCGTTGTAAAGATGGCTTAACTAAACTTCTTTATGTTTCACCTGAAAGATTGACTAATTTTCATTTTATTCAGCAGATTGAAGAGATACAGCTTTCATTTATTGCAGTGGATGAAGCGCACTGTATTTCAGAATGGGGACAGGATTTCAGGCCTAGCTATCAGAACATTAAAGATTTCAGAAAAAACAATCCTGAAATAGCCTGTCTTGCATTGACAGCGACAGCAACTCCAAAAGTTTTAGAGGAAATCAAAAATAAGCTTGAATTAAATAAGCCGAACGTCTTTCAAAAAAGCTTTAAAAGAGATAATATTAAAATCTTTTCAGAAGAAATCTCAGATAAATACCAAAGGATTTTTAATATCCTTAAATATGCGAAAGAGTCCGGAATTATCTATGTAAGAACCAGAAAAGATGCAGAGCTGCTAACAGAATATCTTCACAGAAATAAAATAACCAATGTAGATTATTACCATGCAGGTTTAACGACAAAAGAAAAAAACGAAAGACAGAATTTCTGGAACAACAGTGATCAGAACGTACTGATTTCGACGAATGCTTTCGGGATGGGAATTGATAAAGATAATGTGCGCTTCGTTATTCACTTCTCTCCTTCCCAGTCGATTGAAAACTACTATCAGGAAATTGGGCGTGCAGGAAGAGACGGCAAGAAAAGTTTTGCATTCATGCTTTGGGATCAACAGGAAATCTTAAATTTTGATCAAATTCTTAGAAATCAAATTCCGAATAAAGCTGAGTTTTTAAAAATTATTTCTTTTCTATATTCTAAGTTTCAGGTGGCTGAATTTGAACTTCCTGACAAAGTTTTTCAATTGAATATTTCAGGTATTCAAAATTTCACCAAGCTATCGACAGCAAAAATTAAAAACGTTTTAAATTTCCTTCATACTCAGGAGATAATTTATTACAACAGCAACAAAAGCTTATCATCACTCGAACTTTTAATAAAAGCTGATGAAATTGATCAGATTCCTCAAAAAGACTCTTATTTTATCGAACTTCTTTTACGTTCAATCTCGGGAATTACAACGCACAAAGTAATGTTCAGCGAACAAAAAGTGAGCGACAAGATCGGAGTAAGTATTCATCTGATTAAAGAACGGTTAAAAGAACTGCAACAGAAAAATTATCTTGAATATATTGACGGAGCTTTGGCAAGTGTAAAATTTCTTAAGCCAAGAGATGAAAGAGTGACCAACAGTATGTATTGGAAACTGTTTGAACAAATTCAGAAAAATAAAATTCAGAAGTGGGAAGAAATGAAATTCTATATCGAAGATTCTACCTACTGCAAAATGAAGCTGATTCTTGCTTATTTTGGCGAAAAAAATTCAAAAAACTGTGGACAGTGTACGGTTTGCGAAAAAAACAAACAATCCATATTCGGAAAAAATATTTCTTCAGAAATCATAAGTTTATTGGCTAAAAAACCGGCTACGATTGAAGAACTTTCGATTCAGTTAAATTTTCATGCTAAAGAAGACATTTTAGAAAACCTCATCTTTCTTCTGGATTCAGGAAAAGTAAAAATGCTGAACTTTCGAACGTACGCGCTGAAATAAGTAATAAGCAATAGGCAATAGGCAATAGGCAATAGGCAATAGGCAAAACTAAAGACTCTGCCATTTTCAGCCTTTTAATTTCTTAAATAAATCAAAGACCTTTATCTTTGCACCATGAAATCATTGAAAGTCGTTTTTTTTGGTACGCCTGAGTTTGCAAAAACTGCTTTGGAAGCCATTCATCAATCAAATCATGAAGTTGTAGGCGTAGTGACCGTTGCTGACAAAGCGAGCGGGCGTGGACAGAAAATCAACCAGTCTGCTGTAAAAGTATTTGCTGTAGAAAATAATCTCCACGTCTTTCAACCTGAAAAACTCAGAAATCCTGAATTTTTAGATGAAATTAAAAGTTTAAACGCTGATGTTTTCGTAGTCGTTGCGTTCAGAATGATGCCGAAAATCTTGTTTGAAATGCCTGAACTAGGAACTTTCAACCTTCACGCATCGTTACTTCCTGATTATCGTGGTGCAGCACCCATCAATTATGCGGTCATTAACGGTGAAGAAAAAACAGGAGCCACAACCTTTTTCATCAACGAAAAAATTGACGAAGGAAATATTCTTCTACAGGAAGAAATTGAAATTTTACCCGATGAAAACGCAGGAAGCCTTCACGACAGACTCATGGAAATGGGTGCAAAATTAATTGTAAAAACGCTCGATGGCTTATCTGAAAATTCAATTACAGAAAAACCTCAGCCACACGTTGAACATCCGAAAAACGCCTTTAAAATATTTAAAGAAGATACCAGAATCGACTTTACTAAAACTTCAAAAGAAGTTCATCAGTTTATTTTAGGAATGTCTCCCTATCCGGCAGCTTTCACCACTTTAAAAATCGGAGAAGAAGAAAAAGGACTGAAAATTTACGGTGGAAAATTTGAAATTGCTGATCATGGAAAAACTTCAGGAACACTTGATATTTCTAAAAATGAATTCAAAATTTACACAAAAGACGGAATTTATTTCCCTTTAGAACTTCAATTGGAAGGAAAGAAAAGAATGAACGTCAAAGATTTCCTCAACGGATTTAGAAATTTCGAAGAAATACAAATGGCTTGATTAATCAAGCCATTTGTATTTCTTCGAAATCAATTGTCAATTTTGAGTTAGCTTCGCTGTCTATTTAAGCACTGCAAAAAATTCACTTGCGAAGCAAAATTGACATTTCACCATTCACTTTTAGAGCTGAACCATCTCTGTCACCTCAACATCATAACCACCAACTTGTGGTTTTACGTCAGGGTTTTGAGTGATTACTTTAAATTTATTGATTCCCAAATTCTTTAAAATCTGCGTTCCGATACCGTAATCTCTATAATTGAAAGATGCAGTCGGATGTTTTTGCTGACCGTCCTGATAGTTTAAAAACTGTTGCAGTTTTCTCAGTGTATTTTCAGAATTAGATACGTTATTAATGAAAATAATTGCTCCTTTTCCGGCTTCATTGATCATGCTGGTTACTTTCTCCAATTGAGGCTTTTCACCATTATTCAATCTCGTCAAAACATCAAAATAAGAATCCGAAGACTGTACTCTTACCAAAACAGGCTCATCAACCGTCCAAGCCCCTTTCGTTAAAGCAAAATGAATCTGGTCGTTAGAAGTTTCTCTGAAAGCCAAGAAATCAAAATCACCGTAAGCAGTTTTCACTTCTCTTTCTTCGATTCTTTCAATAAGGTTTCCTTTTTTAAGCTGATAATGAATCAAATCTTCGATAGAAACAATTTTCATATCGTGTTTTTGTGCAAAAGCGTACAGCTCCGGCAAACGCGACATACTTCCATCCTCATTCATAATTTCACAGATCACACCGCCCTCTTTTAAACCTGCTAAACAAGTAAGATCGATTGCAGCTTCAGTGTGTCCGGCTCTCTTTAAAACACCACCTTTTTTAGCACGAAGCGGAAAAATATGACCGGGACGCATAAAATCTGTAGGTTTTGATTTTTCATCCATCAAAGCCAAAATTGTTTTCGCTCTGTCACCTGCAGAGATTCCTGTAGAAGTACCGTCACCCAAAAGATCAACTGATACCGTGAATGCAGTTTCTTTAGGATCGCTGCTTCTGCTTACCATGATATCAAGACCCAATTCGTCACATCGTTTTTCGGGAAGCGGCATACAGATCAGTCCTCTGCCGTGGTAGGCCATAAAATTGATGAGCTCAGGAGTCGTCAATTCGGCAGCACAAAGAAAATCTCCTTCATTTTCTCTGTCTTCATCATCTACCACTATAATTATTTTACCATTTTTAAGGTCTTCAATAGCCTCTGGAATAGTATTTAATTTCAAATCTGACATTTTTACTTTAATTTTCGCAAAGATACTCATAAAAACAAGCATCAACAATTAATATGGATGGTTTGTTAAGCTTAGAATAACGAGTCTACCGCTCTTTTTATAATCTCATATGATTCCAGTCTTTTTTGGTGATCGTAGATATGAGAATTGATCATCAGTTCATCCACTTGATATCTTTCCTGAAAGGTTTTAAGCTGTGCAGAAATTTCATCCTGATTACCGATAAAACTGAATTTCAGTTTCTGTAAAACCATCGATTTTTCCATTGCTGACCAGATTGCATCCATATCTTCGACCGGCGCAGGAAAAGGCTTTCTGTCGTTTCTGATGATATTGATGAACGCCTGGAACAAAGTTGTAGAAAGCAAATGTGCTTCTTCAGAAGTTTCTGCAGCTACTCCATTCACGCAGGCGATGATATATGGTTTATCTAAATATGGTGAAGGCTCGAAATGTTCTCTGTAGATTTTAAAAGCCATTTCCATCTGTTCCGGAGCGAAATGTCCTGCAAAAGCATAAGGAAGACCCAATTCCGCAGCTAACCAAGCACTGTCTGTACTTGAACCTAACATATACATCGGAATATCTAAACCTTCCCCTGGAATTGCACGAACCAAAGCATCACGATTTTCCTTAGAAAAATATTTCTGTAATTCTAAAATCTGTCTCGGAAACTGCTCATTGATGATGGCAGGATTTCTTCCCAAAGCCTGAGCCGTTAAACCATCCGTTCCGGGAGCTCTTCCCAAACCTAAATCTATTCTTCCAGGGAAAAGTGATTCTAACGTTCCAAACTGTTCGGCAATCACTAATGAACTGTGATTCGGAAGCATAATTCCTCCGGAGCCTACTCTGATTTTTCTTGTTCCGTTGGCGATAAAACCGATCAGAACTGAGGTTGCAGAACTGGCAATGCTTTCCATGTTGTGATGTTCGGCAAGCCAGAATCTTTTATAATTTAAATTTTCAGCAAAGTTTGCCAAAGACAGGCTGTCCTGAAAAGTATCATTGATGCTTTTTCCCTGCTTTACGGGAGCGAGGTCTAAAACAGATATTTCAAAGTTTTTCATATCGGATTGTTTATTTCTTCAAAAGTGATAGGCAATCTCCTTTGTAGATTTTATTTAATACTAATTTGAAATACAAATCTAAAGCTAATAAATTGCATTAGTTACTTTTTGTAATTGATAGGAATTATGAGTTTGGTAGGGGAAAAACTATTGAAAGAATATTTTCCTTTTTTGCTTTATAACATCATTAAATTATTAATTTAACCACTCAAATTAATCTAGGTTCTATGAAGCCCTTTATGTTTAAAATCCTCTTAGTATCTGTTTATGCAATTTTCTTAAATTTTGATAAGACTGATAAAATTCAGACTCCTGTTATCGCTGAGATTTATAAATTAAAAAAGGACAGAAAATTAAATAGTCGAAAAGCTTCAGATTTTGAGTCTCGTCTAATTTTTGGACAAACTAAAAGTTCTGAAATCAATTTAGAATTTATTTCAAAGCTAAAAAAGACAGGATATAAAAAAATCAACTTGGAGAATAACAGAATTTTAGAAATCTCAAAGCTTTTAAACACAAAAAAGGAAGGTCTAAACAATTATGAAACTGCCTGCAAAAAAGTTTTTAGAGATCTTATCATTTTTAAACAACAAAATAAAATCATTAAGGTTATAAAAATTTGCACCTCATGTTATTCCAATGAAGTAGTTACTGGTGAAACAGAATCTGAAATAATACTGAGTTTTGAAGATTATGATTATCTTAATGATGAACTTGAAAGTTCTACTTCCCTTTCTCCTTCAAAAAATTAAAATGATTAATCAAAATCCTGATTTCATTAAAATCAAAATCATTTGGAAGCGCAGTTTTCCATTCGTTTAAAGTTTCTTTTGGATCGGTTTTAAAAGCTTTTTCAAACGTTTTAATTTTATCAGAAGTGATTACTCTCGACAAATCAAGCAAACCCTGTTCGGCAAATCTTGCCAAATGTCCTAAAACCGTTTCTTTGACCAAACCTCTTTCTAAAGCAATTTCTGAAATAGTTTTCCCCTGCTCAAACAATTGAAAAGTCAGGACCTGAGAAGGAACTTTCGCAATTTTCATGCTGACTTCTTTGTCATTTTTCTCGTCTAAAAGTTTCGTTTCCAAAAGATGAGCGGTTTTTAAGCCATTCAAATATTCTTCAATATCTTCGAGCCAGCTTCTTAATTCTTCATTGTAGTTTTTCAGACCTTTTACGCCTTTTATTTCAGAATAAAACTCTTTCAACGGACTGAAAATCTTGTCTTTTACTTCACTGAAAAAGAAATTGACGGCACCTTTGGTTTTACTTTCAATCTCACTCCATTCTTCAGTTTGGTTGATGAAATTATTAACTTTCTGGAAAATAATTCGTTCCAATTTTTCAAAAATTTTACCTAAATTGACAACGTCCCGTTTCAGTTGCAGATAGAGTTGTTTAGATTTTGCGTGGTCAATACTTTTTGTCGTGATCGAAAGGTTATTCCACAACTCGACTTCTTTTAAAAGCCATTGAGAATCTACCGAACGAAGCACTTTTCTGATGCTGTAATCGTACTTTTCTCTGTTTAGAATTTCTTCTACATTGTCGTTGGCAAAAGTATCACCCTGAAACTGCAGAATTCTGTTGTCTTTAAAGATAACTTCGGGAGTAATTTTAGATTTTAAAACAATTCCTTCTAAAGTTCGGCAACGTGATAATGCTACGTAAACCTGTCCTGCAGTGAAACTTTTTCCCGCATCAATAATCACCTTATCAAACGTCAAACCCTGACTTTTGTGAATGGTCACCGCCCAAGCTAATTTAATCGGGAATTGTTCAAAGCTTCCTAAAACTTCTTCTTTAATGTTTTTTTCGCCGTCTAAAGAATATTTTTTCTGTTCCCAGACTTCTCTTTTTACAGTAATTTCTCTTTCGCTTCCTTCAAGAACAACTTTGATTTCTTTTTCATCAAGCGCAGAAATTTCACCTATTTTTCCGTTAAAATATTTTTTCTCACCGGAAATATCATTTCTGATAAACATGACCTGAGCACCAATTTTTAGTTCTAAAAACTGCTCATTCGGATATTGATTTTCTTTAAACTCACCAAAAAGTTTTGCTTCAAAAGTGGCAGGACTCACTTTTATTTCAGCCAATTTCTGCTGATTGATGTCGTCTGCCAATTTGTTGTGCGAGCAGAGATAAATGTAAGAATCTTCACCCGCATTGAAATCAGGATTGAATCTTTCATTTAAATGTTCAAAATCGATATTGGCAACATCACCGTCACGGATTGCATTTAAAATTTCAAGAAATTCTTCATCAGTCTGACGGTAAACTTTTGTCAATTCAATCGTCAGCAAAGGAATATCTTTAATCGCAAGGCTGTCGAAAAAGAAAGGCGAATTATAATACATTTTTAAAATATGCTCATCTCTTACCACTGGTGGAAGCTGGTACAAATCTCCGATGAATAACATCTGAACACCTCCAAAACGTTGGTTATTTCTTCGGATAAACCGCAAAGAAAAATCCATCATATCCAAAACATCGGCACGCAACATTGAAACCTCATCAATAATCAGAACCTCTACCTCACGCAAAAGCTTAAGTTTATCTTTTCTGTATTTGAAATGTTGTTGAAGGTCAGCAATATTGTTACCCAAACTCCCATCAATTCGGTCTGTCGTTGGTAAAAAAGTACGCAAAGGCAACCCAAACATCGAGTGAATGGTTACGCCACCAGCATTGATTGCAGCAATCCCGGTAGGTGCTACAACGATATGCTTTTTTCTAGTTTTTTTTACAAATTCATTTAAGAATGTTGTCTTTCCCGTTCCTGCTTTTCCGGTAAGAAAAACGCTTCGGTTGGTATGTTCTATTAAGTCAAAAAAATGATTATTCATCGCTGCAAAATTACGAAAAATGAAAATAAGGAACGAAATTTGATGACCACTAAAAAATAAAAATCCAATTATGAAAAACTGGTTAATCAAAATTCCTACCCTTGTATTGTTTGCAAGCCTCACAATGCTTTCATGCAAATCTGCACAAAGCAATGACCCTGCAGACATGCCTAAAGATATCTCTGAAAGACCTGCAGACGAAAGTTCTCAAAAATATGATGAAGCGCAATTAGATAAATTAAAAGCTTCCATAGAATCTATGACTATGAAAGAAAAATGCACAAATGCAGCAGACTGGGCTTTTTCGCCTTTGGGAATAAAAGCTTGTGGCGGACCGGTTTCATATATTGCCTATCCAAAGAAAAATGAAGCAACCATTCTTCCTAAAATTGAAGAATACACACAAAAAATGTCTGAATTTAATAAGAAATACAGCATTACCTCAGATTGTATGATGGCGGCAGAGCCAACTGGCGTTAAATGCCAAGGCGAAAAAGCAGTTTTGATCTATCCGTAATCAATCACTTTTAAATATAATAAAAGCTCTGAATTAATGTAGTTCAGAGCTTTTATTAATTGAAAAAATTAATCTTTATACCAAGAAGAATATTTTACGTAATTATTTGCAATTCGGTTTACTTCTCCTTCCAATAAATCAGAAGAAATATCTTTAATTTTTCTTGCCGGAACTCCGCCCCAAACTTCGCCAGACTTAATATGAGTTCCTTGCGTCACTACAGATCCTGCTCCAACGATAGAATTTTCTTCTACCAGACAGTCATCCATCACAATAGAGCCCATTCCTATTAAAACATTGTCTTTAATTCTGCATCCGTGAACAATTGCGTTGTGACCAATAGACACATTATTTCCAATTTCTAAAGGAAATTTTTCGAAAGTACAATGCAACATGGCGTTATCCTGCACATTTACTTTATCTCCCATTTTGATGTAATTCACATCACCTCTTATCACCGCATTATACCAAATACTGCAGTCTTTTCCCATCACCACATCTCCAATAATCGTTGCAGTTTCTGCCAAAAAAGTATTTTCTCCGATTTGAGGTGCTTTTCCTAAAAGTTCTTTTACAAGTGCCATTTATATTAATTTGAAAATTTGTTCATGAGTTAATTTGAAAATCAAATAGTGAAATCACAAATTCTAAATTACAGTGATAGCAAAAATCTAACTCTCAACATCCGGCTTCTAAGTTCTAAATCCGTATTTTTGTATCTCAAATTTAAAGAAAAAATGCATACTATTCTTATAGAACCAACAGAAAACCCAAAAGTGATGAAATTTGTGGCTGATTACAATTTGATTCCCGGGTCTTTAGAGTTGGACAGAAATTCAGATATATCAGAAATCCCTTTAGCACAGGAAGTTTTCAACTATCCTTTTGTGGAAAGAGTTTTCATCACAGCTAATTTTGTAGCAATTGCAAAACAAGATACCGTAGAATGGGAACACATTGCCGAAAATCTGAAAAATGTAATCGAGGACGAGCTTTTGGCCAATCCGAGAATTTATCTTCAGAAGAAAAAGGAAATGGTTCAGATTTATGCGGAAATGACGCCCAATCCTAATGTGATGAAATTCGTTTCAAGCAAAATTTTGATGGATGGTTTTGTGGAAGTAAAATCAAGAGATGCCGCAGAAGGAGTTCCTTTGGCTCAGGCTATTTTCAAGGATTTTGATTTTGCTAAAGAAGTTTTCATTTCAGATAATTTCGTTGCAGTAACAAGAGATAATACTGTGGAATGGCATCAGGTAATGATGGCAGTTCGAGGTTTGATCGCAGAATATCTTCAAAGTGGAGGAGAAATTTCAAATATTGTTGCCCAGAAACACGAAAGTCCGGTTGAGAACATTATCAACAGAGATTATACAGACAACGAACAGAAAATTTCTGATATTTTAAATGAATATGTAGCTCCCGCAGTAGAAAATGACGGCGGAAAAATTTCATTAATAGAATATGACGAAGCCAACAAAACTGCAAAAATGCTATTACAAGGTGCTTGTTCAGGATGTCCTAGTTCAACAGCTACTTTAAAAGGTGGAATCGAAAACATTTTAAAACAATTCGTTCCGGATTTAGTACAACACGTAGAAGCAGTAAACGGATAAACATAAGTAATGAGTAATAAGCAATGTTTTGTATACTGCTTATTACTCATTACCCATCAATTATTACCTATAAAGAATGAAAGGAATATTATTAGTCAATCTAGGTTCGCCAAGATCAACCTCTGTCCCCGATGTCAGAGAATATCTTGATGAATTTTTGATGGACGAGAAAGTGATTGATTACCGATGGTTTTTCCGTGCACTTTTGGTTCAGGGAATTATTCTGAATACAAGACCTGCAAAATCTGCCGAAGCGTATAAAACAGTCTGGACGGATGAAGGCTCACCATTGATTGTCATTACTCAGAAAATTCAGAAAAAACTTCAAAAACTGGTTGACGTTCCTGTAGAAATCGGGATGAGATATGCACAGCCAAGCATTGAAGCCGGAATTCAGAAATTAGTTGATCAAGGTGTGACGGAAATAGTTTTATTTCCATTATACCCGCAATATGCGATGAGTACTACCGAAACGGTGATTGAAAAAGCAGAAGAAGTAAGAAAAAAGAAATTTCCGGGAATTAAAATTAATTACATTCAGCCTTTTTACAACAGAGAAATTTACATCGACTGTCTTGCAGAAAGCATCAGAGAAAAACTTCCTGAAAATTTTGATGCATTACAGTTTTCTTATCATGGAGTTCCTGAGAGACATATCTATAAGACAGATCCTACAAATACCTGTAATCTGAACGATTGCTGTTCCCGTGAGAACAATCCGAGTCATCAGTTTTGCTATCGTCACCAATGTTTTGATGTGACCAATTCTGTGATTAAAAAATTAGGTTTACCAAAAGAAAAAGTTATGGTCACTTTTCAATCAAGATTGGGGAAAGATAAATGGATGGAACCTTATACTGATGAAACTTTGGAAACCATCGGCAAAAAAGGAATTAAAAACTTGGCAATTGTTTGTCCAGCCTTCGTTTCTGACTGTCTTGAAACTTTGGAAGAGATTTCAGTCGAAGGAAAACATCAGTTTGAGCATGGTGGCGGTGAAAATTTCCATTACATTCCTTGTTTAAATGACGAAGACCGATGGATTGACGTGGTAAAAACACTTTGCGAGGAAAAACTGCACGAGTTTTATTTCGTTTAAATTTAATTTTAAAAATACAGGGGGACATTTGAGAGATCAAGTGTCCTTTTTTTTATTTATTTTCACAAACACCCCTAAAAAAAAAGACGCTTCATTAAATTAAAATACATTTATTTTAAAATAATTTAAAATTTAATAGGGGTTAGTTTGGTTTTTTAATATTTTTTTGTACTTTTACCCCATCAAAAGATAGGGACAATTTAAAAATTTAGAAATAATGGACTCAAGTATAGAAATTCTAAAAAGAAAAATTGAAAGCTTCACTCCTGAACTCGCAGAGGCTTTTATTAGGATTGTGGACAATTTAGATACCACTCCAAAATCTAATGTTCCGCAATTTCAATTGGATGAAGTTTTTAACAGAATTCAGTTTCACTCTGAAAACAATAAGACTAAACTTGATTTCTTTGAAAGCATTTCAGAATTAGAAAAAATCTGTGCGTAATGAAAGTTTTATTGTCATCCATTGCTAAGAATGACATTCGGATGCTGATGAGGGTTTTTAATGCTGAAGAACACACTAAAGACAAGTATTTTTTGGACGACTTAAAAGAGTCCATCAATACGATTGTAAGCAATTATGAAAAATTAGATATAAAAAGTAAGGAAATTCAGGTATATAAAACTGAAAAATTCCCTGTTGATATTCATTATTTATTTGAAGATAACGACAGCCTTTTTATCACTGCCATTTTTAAGAATTAAAAAAAAGATATTTAATTGACGACTTTTTTTGACATTATTATATAGTTTGATTTTATCTGTAAAGGTCTTGTACACCTTAAAACAGCAACCTTACAAATGAAAAATTTGTAAGGTTTTTCTTTTATATTAAATCTATCTCACCGGCGTTCTGAATTCTCCATACCCCAACAATCCGTCGTAATTTCTTCCGAAAGGTTTGTAGTACAAAAATGCCTGATAAAGATTTTCTGTCTGCCAGAAATTACCGTTGATCTCTCCTAAATTGAGAGAGCCATTGGCTTCTTTGGTTGCAAGAATGTAATTGTAAAAACCTTGCTTCAGGAAAATTTTTGCGACATACTGTTTCTTTTCTGCATCATAAATCATCTGAGATTCTTTGTTTGCTTTAAAATTATTAAAACCTCCCACAATATACAGTTCCTTATCCATCGGATCAGAGTCTAGAGAAAAATGAACCCAAGCGTAATCTGCTTCTCTTTCTGCATTTCTTTCTAAGCCCAAATCATTTCTTCGGTAATAAAAAGCTCCATTAACGTCGGGCTGATATTGATAATTTAAAGGATAAGCCCAAACCGGATGAAGATAGGTCTGATTAACGCCATCTTTCAAACCTGTTTCCTGCACCATATCTGCAGGCATATTCATGTTTTTATTATCGAAATAATAAAATTCGTTATTTCCGGGAAATACGATACTCATCTGCTGAAATAAAATCTGACTTCCCAACGTAGAACTCGGCTTAAGATTAGTGATTATCATATTCTGATTGTTATTCTGCATCACGTTCAGCGTCATAGAATTCACATTTCCCGACAAATCTCCGCCCTTTGATGTCACCTGCACCTCTACCCTTTGATTGACGTTCGGATTTCTGGCATCTGCAATTCTTGAAACATTCAGAGCTAAATTCGCCTGATCTTCCACCAAAGAGAATCTTTTGGTGAAAAGCGGTTTATCTGCAGAATCTTTGTAAACGATGATTTCAAAATTCCCGGATATTTTCGGTCTGATTTTATCATTTGGAAAATTCAGTTTATAATGCGTGTACGGCTGTATTGTATTAAAAGAATATTCAAACTGATCGAGCAATGCATTCATACTTCCATTGGCAATTTCGGTAAAGAAAAGATTGTCATCCTGCCAGTTTCTGTCATAATGCTTGATGGTGTATCGGTAGATTGTACTTGAATTGGTCAAATCATCAAAGCTCAGAACCAGCTGCTGATTCATTGTGATCACCGGCGTTTCATCATTCGTCTGAGGATTAAATAACTGAATACTTTGAATGTTCTGCCCGAAAGCCAAAGAACCTAAACTGAGTAAAAATATCTGCAACGTTTTCATTATGACGAAGATAACGAATCTCTAAAGAATATTGTATTTTTGATAAAAAAATATTCAGAATATGTTTCAAATACAGGCCTTCGTGTTCAATTTTGCAAGTGAAAACACCTACATTCTTTTTAATGAAAATAAAAATGCCTGGCTGATCGACCCGGGAAATATGAACGAGCAGGAAACCAAGGCTATCGAAGGTTTCATCAGCGAAAATGAATTAAAGATTGAAAAAATTATTTTAACTCATGCTCACATTGATCATGTTTTTGGTTTGCAATGGGCATTTGACACGTATAAAGCTCCGGTAACAATGCATGAAGATGATAAAGAAGTTTTGGATATGCTTCAGGCAAGCGGAATAAGATTTGGATTTCAGATTCCTGCAGTAAACGTTGATTTAGAATATGTAAACGAAGGAGATGAATTGGATTTTGACGGCGAAAAATTTAAAATTTATCATGTTCCCGGACATTCGCCTGGAAGTGTGGTTTATCATAATGAAACGCAGAAATTCATCATTTCCGGTGATGTTTTATTTGAAGGAAGCATCGGAAGAACGGATTTGTACAAAGGAAATTATGAGCAGCTAATTAAAGGAATTAAAACTAAACTTTTGATTTTGGATGAAGATACACAGGTTTTCTCTGGGCACGGAAACCCTACAAAGATTGGTTTTGAGAAGCAATATAATCCGTTTTTAAAGTAAAAGTTTTGGGTTTGGGTGCGGGAGAGTTTTAGGGTTTTATTAGAGTCTTGAAAATATTGAAATGCTTGGACAAGCTCAGCTGACATCGCTACAAACAAGCTGCTAAAATAAAACAGTTAGTATTAGAATTTTCATGCTGAGCAAAAACGAAGCATCTCGTAAAAACAAAAACCGTCAGAAAAATTCCGACGGTTTTCAATTTAAATATTAAGAATAATTGTTTAGAAATCCAAAGTAATTGAAGCTCTTACAGCTGCCCCCATAATTGGTCTTGCCATTCTGATATCTCCTGATCCTGTAAGTGGAGATCTTGGGTCACCTTCTGTAATTCCGATGGTGTTGAAAATATTGGTTCCGTCAACTGCAAATCTGATTTTCCCCAACTGATACGAAGTTCCGGCTCCTACTTCTGAAAATGCAGGAAGTGTATTCTTTTCCGTATTTCCTTCGTCCTGGAAACGTTTTCCGTAATAATTTACACTTGCATACGCTCTCCATTGTTTTGTGATATTTACAGCCGGAGAAACGTTGAAATAAAACTTAGGCATTCTTCTTACCGTGTTATCATCATAATTAAATGTCGATCCGTCTGCATTATTCCCTGTAAAATCTTTGTATTTCGGATTTTGAATAGTTCCGTTGAAAGTTACTTCCAATAGATTATTAAACAATCTCGCATAACCTTCTAATTCTACCCCAAAATTGGTGGTATTGGCAAATTTGTTTTCTGAAGTTCCGTCAGAGAAAACATCAGTAAACGATAGATTTTTCAATGTTGAATAGAATGGAATCACTGCAATGTCAAAAGTTCTTGAATAATATTTGTATCCAGCTTCCAATTGATTGGTCGTGACAGGTTTTATTGCTGAAAGATCCATCATATTATTGTAATACGCTTCTTCATTCGGAGATCTGAAACCATTAGAAAAACGTGCGTATACTGCATTTTCTGAATTAATTTTATAATTCAAAGCCGTCGTGAAAGACACTCTGTTGACATCATAACTCCAATAAGTGAATTTATTCCCTAAAACAGACATATTATCATCTGCAGTTGTTGTTAAAAAACTGTGCGTTCCGTCTGTTGTCAAGCCAGAATTATTTAAGTTTCCGGAAGTTGTATTGACACCATATCCTTTGTAGAAATCACGGCTGTAACGAATTCCTCCATTGAAGCTTAAATCATTTGTAATATTGAAGTCTAAATTTGCATAAAGATCATTCAGACTTCCTTGAACCTGAGAATCTCTCAGTAAGAAAGACATTTCTGTAACTCCATTGTATGTTTTAGAATACCCTGTACTTGTTGGGGTAAGAGAAGTGTCCACTAAATTTAACAGCTCAGGTTTGTCTGAAGCTGTTGCTAAAATATTACTCCAGTTCCAGTTTTGATGAGATTTCCAGTTAGATTTATAGAAACCTGCCGTTACATTTCCTTTATCAAATTTATAACTGAACTGTAAGTCATTCACAAAATTATTCATCTGCTTGTCGATTGCCCAGAAACCTAATTTCTGAACATAAGCAGGATTCATAATTGCACCAGAACTTACTGAAGAATATTGAAAATTGTTTCCTGTAATTCCATAACTTTTTGCGAAATCTGCAGCAGAAGTTGGTCCTCCCGCCGGGAAAATCCCAGTATAATTCATATTGATATTGGTATATCTTGTTTTATTTAAAACAGAGAAATTTCCACCCAAATCATATTTAAATTCTGCTCCCAAAACATCAACTTTCGGATGAATTCCATCTTCCAAATTTCTGCTGAAAAATCCTCCACCCGCTTGCGGAATATTTAACTGACTGATATTTCTGTAACTGTACGTTCCGTAATTAGCATCAAATCCGTTAAATTCTTTTAAATCATTTCCGTTTTGCACCAAAGGAATCGGAAGATAGAACGTATTTCTGTCGTCTAATTTTTTGTAATAAACTTTAGCATAACCTTTATCGAAAACATATTTCAGATTCATTCTGATTTGTCCGCCCTGATTAGCTTTAAAACCTGTTTTTCTGATTCCGTCATCGGTTCTGTAAAAACCACCAACATTGAAGAATAATTTATCCTGAACCAAAGCTCCGCCAACATTGACGTCTGTACGCATCAAACCGTAAGTACTTGTTTCTAATTTCGCCGTTCCTTTGAAATCATTCCCTCCTTCCTTCGTAATAAAGTTGATCAAACCTCCTGGAGAATTGGTTGCAAAAATAGAACCCGAACCTCCTCTCAAAGCCTCTAATCTGCTTACAGAATTATCTACACGGAAAAAATTATCTGCATTCGCAAACTGCAAAGCTCCGTCTTCAAAAACCGGAAGACCATCTTCCTGAACCTGTACAAATTCATAAGCTCCGGCAGAAGGAATACCTCTTGCGAAAAGGTTATTTCCTACTTCACCACCTGAAGTTTCAACAGCAAAACCGGGAACTCTTTGCAACAAAGCGGCTGCACTGATTGGGTTTTGTTTCTGAATTTCCTTTGCACTAAAGGTAGAAATCGCCGTACTCGATTCGATTTTTGGTTTTGGTCTGGAGTTACCCGTGATGACCACCTGATCAATAGATGCAGTTCTTGTAGAATCCTGTGGAGTTTCCTGAGCATACGATTTATTGAAATAAAGCGTAGCAATTCCGGCAAGCAAAAAGATTGATTTGTTTTTCATAGCCAAATTGTTTTTATATAGTTTGTTTAATTATTTTTTAATTTAAGATAAACGCCATTCGTCCATCCAAAGCCGTCCTGATTGGGATATTCTCCTCCTCCGGCAACAGTTTCTATATCTAATGCATTGTATTTCTCCATCAATTTCCCAGTGTTATGATAGACTCTCTCAACGTTTGAAGACCAATTGCTTTTAATTTTCTCGGCTAAACCATCAAAACCATAATTTTTCATCGATTGAAAACCTAACCATTGATAAGGCGCCCAGGCATTCGGAAAATCCCATTGCTGGCCAGAATTTTTGGTCGTGGTAACCAAGCCGCCTTGATAAAGAAATTTTTCTTCAATATTTTTAGCAACTAATTTCGCCTGTTCATCACTCGCTAAACCAAGAAATAAAGGATAAAGAGCCGCAATATGTTCAGACGATGTTTGTGTATTTTTTTTCGTGTGATAATCTTTATAAGTTTCTGAATTTTCGTCCCAGAAATACTTGTCGATCATCTGTCTCCTATTTTCTGCTCTTTCTGAATAATATTTTTCTTTTTCAGCTAAATTTTGAAGTGATGAAGATTTTGCTAAAGTATTTTCTAAATGCCATAAAAGACAATTCAGATCAACCTCAGCTAAATTCAATGTTTCAATACTTTGTATATTTTCGCCGTCCTCAAACCATCTGCTGGAAAAGTCCCAGCCCGATTCGCAGGCACTTCTTATATTTCTGTAAAATTCTTCTCCTGCATTTTCGCCATCTTCAATATCAATTAAATAACTTTCTGGACGTGGTTTGTTTTCTGCGTCGTAATATCTGTTTAAAATATCTCCATGAACAGTTTTCACTATTCTTTTCACACTTGAACCATTCTCTAAATCTTTTTCGCCGTTCATCCAGAAAGCATACTCGTTTTCTAAAGTATCGTGATATCTGATGTAAATATTTTCGTCTCTTGTCGTTTCAAAAAGCAAATCAAGCATCAAAGAAAAATACGGAGGCTGAGAGCGGCTTAGGAAATGAGTTCGGCTCGCATTCGGCACAAATCCTACAGTATGAATTAAATAAGAACAGTTTTCAATGATATTTTTCATCATTTCTACTCTACCTGAAACCTGTAAACCCAACATGATAAAATAGCTGTCCCAATAGAAAAATTCATTGAAACGGCCTCCCGGAACGACATAAGGTTTTGGAAGTTTCAATAAAGTTCCTTCTTCTTCGTAAGCCGTTCTTGTCAGTTCATCCCAAAGTTTTTCGATATGCTCATCGATCGGCAAATGATCCTTTCTGTGGATTGATATTTTAGTCCCTAAAAAATCAAAATTTGACAGTACAAACTGCTTTAAATCAAAACCTTCTTCATTTTTTTCATTTTCATATTTAGCATTAACTTCAGTAATAGAAAATAATGGAATTGCATCCGTCATTGTTTTTTGATCTTCAAAAATTTGTGACCTCTGAACATCGTCAAAAAGAGTTTGAATTTCGTTGATATATAGTTGATTATTCATCTTTACTTTTTAGGATTTATTTTTAATTTATTCATGATTATTGCAGAAACGATCAACAACGAAAGCGGGATTAATGAAAGATAAAACGCCTGTTGCCCGCTGAATTTCTGAAACACAAAGCCTGTTATGATAGAGCCTACCGTCCCTCCGATCGCAGAAAAAACGACAATTAAACCAGCCATTGCACTGTGCAGATACTTTGGAATTGATCCTAAAATCACAGAATTGATACTCGGATAAATCGGCGCCAACAATCCGCCCATTAATGGAAATAAATACACAACGAGCGGAGCATTAAACCAATTGGTACTTGTGGTAATATAAATGTTATGTGTTAGTGGTAAAACCAATAGAATACTGATTGCAAAGCCAACCACACAGAAAGAAACCACATAAATCCAACTGAATTTTTTAGAGAAAAAGCCTGATAGAAATCTTCCCAATGCAAAAGCTCCTGCCAAAACCGCTCCTGCCTGAATAGACATCGAAGTCGGAACTTTTAAAATTTCTTTATAAAAAGTCGGCGTCCAGGTCTGGAAACTCTGTTCTACCAAAACAAAAAGAAAAGCACACAGCAAAAAGAATAAAACTTTTTTGTAACTGAATAAACTGATGCTGTTTCTTAAGTCTCCCAGCAAGTCGGTTTTTTCACTTTTCGCTTCGGTTTCATTCAGTTTTGTGAAGAATAAAAACAAAAAAGACAAGGTTGATAGTCCACCCAAAACCCAATATACCTTAAGCCAATGAGTAGATTTCGGATTAAGGTCATCGATAAACAGACTGAATAAAACATTTCCCACCAAAACGCCAATCATGAAAAACCCTTCCAGATAGCCCATAAAACTTGAGTGTTCTTTATCTGTATTCGTCACCAATCCGATAGAAGTGAAAACTGAAATCTTAATTAATGCAAAAGAAATCCCGACAATGGTAAACAGTAATTTAAAAAACCAAAAGTCATCGGCAAACGGCATCACAAAACACATACAGCTCACCAAAAACAATGCAATCAACATTGAGTTTTTGATCCCAATTTTAGGTAAAAATGATGCTAAAATAAATGAGCAAATTGCAATCGGCAAATCTTTAAAGCCTTCTAAAACACTTGCAGAAGATTTTGAAATTCCGAAATTTTGCTGCATCTGTAAAATAACCGTTCCTACGGAATTCAAAAGAATCGCAAAAACGAAATAGTTTAAAAACAGAACCGCCTTGATGTTGAAATTTTTCATTAATTAATTTCTTGGTGGCTAAGATAGAAGCATTTCAGTTAACGTTAATTTAACATAGTAAATGAATATTTGAACTATATTAATATAATTATTATTTTAGGCAACGAAATAGCATTAATTAAATGAAAGTTACATTTGAACGAGTAATACCCGATGAAAAGAGCTCTTTTCGGACAATTCACAACAACTCGCCCATCTCAGAATTCAAATGGGAATATCATTACCACCCGGAAATTGAGCTCGTGTGCGTAATTTCCGGGAGTGGAACACGACATGTTGGTTATCATAAAAGCAATTATACGAGAGGAGATTTAGTATTAATCGGTTCAAATATTCCGCATTCCGGATTTGGTTTAAATTCTATTGATCCGCATGAGGAAATTGTCTTACAATTCAGACAGGAAATTCTGCAGTTTCCGGAGCAGGAAGTGGAAGCAAGATCAATAAAAGACTTATTGGAGCTTTCAAAATATGGTATAAAATTTCACAGAAAAATAAAAAAAATGATGATTCCCAAATTAAGGCTTATGCTAGAATCTGAAGGCTATAAAAGATATTTACTGCTGTTGGAAATTCTTTTCGAACTCTCAAAATCTAAAGATTATGAGCTTTTGAATAACGAAATCATGCCTTACACCATCATTTCAAAAAACAAAACAAGACTTGAAAACATTTTCACGTTTGTAGAACACAACTACGACAAAGAAATTAATATTGAAGATGTCGCAAAACTGGCCAATCTAACATTACCGGCTTTCTGTAATTTTTTCAAAAAAGCAACACAAATCACATTTACAGAATTTGTCAATCGATACCGGATAAACAAAGCATGTTTGCTGATGGCACAGGATAAAAGCATTTCAGAATGCAGTTACAGCTGTGGCTTTAACAATGTGACTTACTTTAACAGAATGTTTAAAAAATATACGGAGAAAACCCCTTCAGAGTTTATAAAGAATTTCTCACACAATAAAGTAAATGTAGATTTGAAGATTGATGCTGAGGTTACAGCTAGTTTTTAAAATATTTTGAGATGTTTCGGCAAGCTCAATATGACATTTCTTTACTACTAACTGTTTTATTAGCAAGTAATTTTTAGCGATGTCATGCTGAGCGAAGTGGGAGCATCTAAAAAAGCAAAAAAGCCATTCCAAAAGAACAGCTTTATATATTTGAAATTACAACCTATCAACTGACAACCTGCAACCATCAACTTTAATTATTTCCATTTAATATTACATCCCATACTCGGTCTTTGAATTTCTTCCTGTGGCTCACCAATCAAAAGATTTTCAAAAGCGATAATCAAATCTTCGCCAGTCACTTCTTTATGATTTCCAGGTCTTGAATCATCCATCTGACCTCTGTAAATAAGGTCTAATTTGTCATCAAAGAAAAAGAAATCCGGGGTACAAGCTGCATCATAAGCTTTTGCAATTGCCTGGCTTTCGTCATATAAATAAGAAAAATCAAATTTCTTTTCGATTTGGAACTCAATCATTTTTTCAGGAGAATCTGCGGGATACTTCTCTACATCATTCGAACTGATGGCAATAAATTCAATACCTGCTTCATTATAATCTTCATACAATTCTGTCAGTTTATCGATAACATGAAGTACAAACGGACAATGGTTACACATAAAAATGACCAATGTACCTTTTTCACCTTTCAAATCATCTAATGACTGAACTTCATTGCTTTTTGAAGGGTTCGGAAGTTCAAAAAACGGAGCTTTTGTGCCTAATGCCAACATATTTGAGGGAGTATTCATATCTTTTTATTTGCTTACAAAGATAAAGATTTCTTTTAGTAGTTGCTAAAACAATCATATAATTGAGTGAGGCTATTTAATCTATTAATTTTTACGATAATTGAAAAATAGCTTGCGCAAACTCCCATTCTGTCAACATTTGGTAAATTATAAATGTTCTTAAAAGTCTTTTTTCAAATTAAATTTTAAAATTTGTTTGGAAGATGTGTTTAAAAGTTTGTAGTTTTGCTAACACTGTTAGTAAAATAAAATCATGGGTTTACATGAACGTCGTCAAAGAGAAAAAGAATCTATCCGTGCAAATATTTTGCAGGCTGCATTCACTTTGGCTAAAACTGACGGTTGGGGCTCACTTTCTATCCGTAAGATAGCAGATGCGATTGAATACAGTGCTCCCGTTGTTTATGATCATTTTGAAAACAAAGAAGCGATTTTGTATGAAATTTCTGTCAATGGTTTTCATTGTCTTCAAATAGAATTACTGAAAGCTCAGAAAAAACATGAAACTCCTGAAGATCAGCTGACAGCAATTGTGGATGCTTATTGGAATTTTGCTTTTAAGAATAAAGAATATTACCAATTGATGTTTGGTTTGGGAATGCAATGCAGCGGAAAAGGTTTGATGAAAGAAGAATTTTCGTCTTTTCAGGATATGATTTACGACTGTACTTTTGAAATCATTAAAAAGAAAGGTTCAAATCCTGATAATGCCTGTCACTCTTCTCATGCTTTGTTTTCTGCAGTTCACGGATTGATTTCAATCATGATGATGAGAAATGATGATATTCCTTCAACGATGAACAAAACCACTTTAGATGAAACGGTTTCGGCCTTTATTAAATCTTTGTAATTTTTTTTTGAACTAAAAGTTAACACCGTTAGGAAAAGTAACATGAAATAATTAACATTATTCACTCATATAAATAAAAAACTTTTAAAATGAAACATAATTTCTTCACCTTAATTCTTGCAATTCTTTTTCCTTATCATTAACACTGTTAAGAAAAATAACACATGTAATATAATTCATAAACCAAAAACTTAATTTAAAAATTGTAATCATGGAAACGACAAGCTGATCCACCAATTAAATGATGTATTTTTTTAGCCAAACCATAACACTGTTAGAAAATATAACATAATAAATTAAACAACATTACTTCATCTAACACTTCATTAAAAAAATAAAACTTAAAATGAAAACAACCGCAAAAGCAAAATTAATCGTACTTATATCGAGTATCATTTTTTTACAAAGTTGCACAAAAGCGGCAGAAGGCAGTAACGCTGCTCCACCCGCCCCAGAATTACCCGTATTTACCGTTACTACTTCACCCGCAACAATTTACCAAGAATTCCCTACCGCTTTGGAAGGAAAAAACAATGTGGAAATCAGATCGCAGGTAGACGGATATTTAGATAGAATTTATGTAGAAGAAGGCGCTTATGTAAGAGCCGGACAAGCATTATTTAAAATAGATTCAAGAGCTTACGGAGAACAAATGAATATGGCCAACGCCAATTTACAGGTTGCGAACGCCAACATCCAAAAAGCAAAAGTTGAAGTGGACAGACTTCAGCCGCTGGTTGCCGCAAAAGTAGTTTCTGATGTACAGTTGAGAACTGCAAAAGCCAATTATGCAGCAGCAGTAGCCGCAGGTTCACAGGCAAAAGCTTCAGTTGGCGGAGCCAGAATCAACGTAGGATTTACAACTATCACAGCACCGGTGAGCGGCTACATCGGAAGAATTCCTTACAAAAAAGGGAGTTTGATTTCAAGAACAGATGCCAATCCGTTGACCATGTTATCTGACATCAGCGAAATTTATGCATATTTCTCTCTAAGCGAACTTGATTTTATCGGTTTCCAGAAAAAATATCCCGGAGCAACGCTGAATGAAAAACTCAAAAATATGCCAATGGTAGAATTAGTGATTGCTGACAACAGCACGTATCCTGAAAAAGGTAAAATGAGCATCGTTGACGGACAGTTTGATAAAACCACAGGAGCAATCAGCGTTCGCGCAGTTTTCCCAAATGCAAACGGAGCATTGAGAACCGGTAACACAGGTAGGGTTCGTATGCCGCAATTATTTTCAAATACGCTTGTTATTCCTCAGGAATCAACCTTCGAAATACAGGATAAAACCTACGTTTACGTGGTTGGAAAGGATAAAAAAGTAACTTCAAAGCCTATAACGATCTCAGGAAAAACAGACAGTTATTACTTTATTTCTGAAGGCCTTGTCGCAGGTGATAAAATCGTTTACACTGGAATCGGAGCGTTGAAAGATGGCGTTACCATTCAGCCAAAAGCGATTTCATCTGACAGTCTTTTGAGAGCCAGACCTTTGTAAAAACAGTTTAAATTTTTAACCACAAATCGTAAGATTCGACGAAGTCAAAAGTCACAAAAGTTTTTTCAGCACATAAGTCACATTAAGTTATAATCATTGTGAAGATGAAGAACACATAAGTTTAAAAAATCAAAGATTTTTCTAAAGCGTACTTAATGTTTCCAATTTAAAACTAAATAAGCTAAAGTGTTCAAAAAAAACTGCCCTTAAAAGTTTAAACAACATTAAAAAATAAACTTCTTATGTTAAAAAAATTCATAGATAGACCGGTACTTTCTACGGTTATCTCCATCATATTGTTGCTGTTGGGAGCGATGTCGGTTTTCAATCTTCCGATTACGCTGTTTCCCGATATTGCACCACCGAGCGTTCAGGTGACGGCATTTTATCCGGGAGCGAATGCAGAAGTTGTTGCCCGTTCCGTAGCTGTTCCTATTGAGGAAGCCGTGAATGGTGTTGAGAACATGACGTACATGACGTCAAATTCAAGTAACGACGGATCCATGACCCTGAGTGTATTTTTCAAGCAAGGTTCAGATCCCGATAATGCAGCGGTAAACGTTCAAAACCGTGTTTCAAAAGCGATGAGCCAGCTTCCGCAGGAGGTTGTTCAGGCGGGAATTTCGACGCAAAAAGTTCAAAACAGTATGATTATGTTTATGGGGTTGTCAAGTGATGATCCGAAACAATATGACGAACTTTTCTTACAAAACTATTTGAAAATCAACGTCATTCCACAAATTCAGCGTATTCCGGGAGTTGCTCAGGCTCAGGTTTTCGGAACGAGAGATTATTCGATGAGACTTTGGCTGAAACCAGATCGATTAGCCGCCAACAATCTTTCTCCACAGGAAGTTTTAGCCGCAGTTAAAGATCACAATCTTGAAGCTGCACCAGGACGTTTGGGACAGGGGAGTAAGGAAACTTACGAATATATTTTAAAGTATAAAGGTAAATTAAACAAAAATGCAGACTACGAAAACATTGCCATCAAATCAAACAGTGACGGTTCTTTTCTAAGATTAAAGGATGTTGCGAGAGTAGAATTTGGTTCTTATACGTACACCGCAGCCAACAGAATGGACGGTAAACCTGTCGCAGGATTTGCCATTTTACAGACTGCAGGTTCTAACGCGAATGAAATCTTAACTGATATTGAAAAGCAGGTTGAGCAAATGAAAACTACCTTACCTAAGGGAGTTGAGCCCATCATCATGTACAATTCAAAAGACTTTTTGGATGCGTCAATTCATCAGGTTGTTGAGACTTTAGTGATTGCATTTATCCTGGTATTTATTGTAGTATATATTTTCCTTCAGGATTTCAGATCTACATTAATTCCTGCGATTGCCGTTCCGGTAGCAATTATCGGTACATTCTTCTTCCTTCAGATGTTTGGTTTCAGCATCAATATGTTGACCTTATTCGCGTTAGTTTTAGCCATTGGAATTGTAGTGGATGATGCGATTGTCGTCGTGGAAGCCGTCCATTCAAAAATGGAACAGACTGGTATGCCAGTCGAGCAGGCGACTACAAACTCAATGAGTGAAATTTCGGGAGCGATTATTTCCATTACATTGGTGATGTGTGCGGTGTTTATTCCAGTTGGTTTTATGGAGGGTCCTGCAGGAGTTTTCTACAGACAGTTTGCATTTACATTGGTCATTGCGATTTTGATTTCAGCAGTTAATGCGTTGACTTTAAGTCCTGCTTTATGTGCTTTGTTATTAAATGATCCTCAGGGAGAACATGGCGATCACGGTCAGAAAAAAGGTTTTGGAGCGAAGTTTTTCAATGCTTTCAACAAAAGCTTCAACAACATGACCAGAAAATACATCTACAGCCTTAAATTTTTAATTAAAAATAAATGGGTTGCGGTTACCGGTTTAGCGTTACTCACAGCGGCAAGTGTTTTCTTGATCAATAAAGCTCCGACAGGATTTATTCCTACAGAAGATCAGGGATTTGTTTTGTATGCAGTGAATACACCTCCGGGAAGTTCATTAGACAGAACGCACAGAGCCACTGAACAGATTGATAAAATCATCAACGGTGAAAAAGCCAAAAATCACCTTTGGGTAGCCGACGGAATGAACTTCATCAGTAATTCCAATGCTTCTCCTTATGCTGCAGGTTTTATTAAACTGAAAGATTTTGAAGATCGTGGCGAAGTGAAAGATCCCGATCAGATTGCTGCGGGCTTGACAGGAAAAGTAGCACAGGTAAAAGATGCCAGTGCATTCTTCTTCAACTTCCCTACCGTACAGGGTTTTGGTAACGTTTCAGGGTTTGAATTTATGTTGCAGGATAAAACCAATGGCTCTTTTGAACAGTTGGGAACAACGACTCAGGCATTTATCGGAGAATTGATGAAACGACCGGAAATTGCTTTTGCCTTTACAACGTACGCAGCAGGAAATCCTCAATATACAATTGATGTTGATACTGATAAAGCCAATCAACTCGGCGTTTCTATAACCGAATTGATGCAGACGATGCAGATATATTATGGAAGTAGTTTTGTATCAGATTTCAACAGATTTGGAAAATATTACAGAGTAATGGCTCAGGCAGATATTCCTTACAGAACGGATGCGAATTCGATGGAAGGAATTTATGTTAAAAATAAAACAGGTGAAATGGTTCCTGTAAAGACTTTGGTCACTTTAAAAAGAACTTTCGGACCTGAAACGGTTTCAAGAAATAACTTATTCAACGCTGTTACGATCAACGGAACTCCAAAACCTGGTTACAGTACCGGAGACGCCATTAAAGCAGTGGAAGAAGTTGCCCAAAAATCGCTTCCAAGAGGTTATGGTTATGAATGGACAGGAATTACCCGTGAAGAAATCAAAACCGGTGGACAGACTGCTTTTGTATTTATGTTAAGTATTTTGTTTGTGTATTTCCTGTTGGCAGCTCAGTATGAAAGTTACATTCTTCCATTTGCTGTTATTTTGACCATTCCCACAGGGATTTTCGGAGTATTTGCTTTCACAGGATTGGCCGGAATTGACAACAATATTTATGTTCAGGTTGGATTAATCATGCTCGTCGGATTGTTAGCGAAAAATGCGATTCTGATTGTCGAATTTGCCGTTCAGCGAAGAAAAGCAGGAAAAACATTGATTGAATCGGCTCTTCAGGCTTCAAGATTACGTTTAAGACCTATTTTGATGACTTCATTTGCATTTATCATCGGTATGTTACCATTAGTTTGGACTCAAGGTGCAGCAGCAAAAGGAAATCACTCCATCGGAATCAGTACCGTTGGTGGAATGTTTACGGGAGTTGTCTTCGGGATTTTCATTATTCCGGTGATGTATGTCATCTTTCAGTATTTACATGAAAAAATGCCAAGCCGAAAAAATAAAAGACTTCAAAAACAAAAATTGGAGGCAGACCTTTTGGCAACAGCACATTAATAAAAATGATTAACAAAACTTTGAGATCTGAAATTCGCATAAAAATTTTTCTTCAAATTTAATTTTTAAGATTTTCTAAAACGAGCAAAATATTTTCTCCTACTAAAGACAACTTTGCTTACCACTCAAAGTTTTGTGATCAATTTAAATATATAGACTTATGAAAAGAGTAAAAAATATAATCATCGCTTTTGGGATTGCATTAGGTGCAGTTTCCTGTGTGCCGAAATTGGCCTACCAGGAAACGAAACCCGAACTTCCTGAAACATTCAAATACACCGCAACAGCCGATACCGCAAGTGTAGCCAACTTAGAATGGAAACAGTTTTTCAGCGATCCGATCTTGCAAAATTTAATCGAAAAAGGAATTAAAAACAACTACGATTTACAGATTGCTCTAAAACAGGTTGCTTCTTCACAAGAAAAACTGAAACAGGCAAAATATCTTCAATATCCTGATGTAGGTTTCGGAGTTTCTGCGCAGATTTCAAAGCCTTCAAAAAACAGCATGAACGGACAAAGCTTAAATTTATTTTTAGGTCAGAGTCATGTTGAAGATTATAATGCAGCATTCAATTTATCTTGGGAAGCAGATATTTGGGGCAAAATAAAAAATCAGCAGGAAGTTTCAAAAATGCAGTATCTGAAGACTTATGAAGCGACCAAAGCAATTCAGACACAGGTTGTCGCAGCGATTGCTCAAGGTTATTACAATTTATTGATGCTTGATAAACAGTTGCAGATTGCAAAATCAAATTTAGATTTAAGCACCAACACGCTTTCACTTACAGAAAAATTGTGGCAAAGCGGCGACACGACTTCATTGGGAGTTCAACAAGCGACTGCTCAAAAGCAATCAACAGAACTTTTGATCACTCAATTAGAACAAAATATTGCCATTCAGGAAAATGCTTTGAGTATTTTGGTGGGTGAAAATCCAAACAAAGTCAACAGAACCATTGAAATGTCTGACACTTCTTTACCACAGGATATTTCTGCGGGGCTTCCTGCAGCAATGGTGAGCCGTCGTCCCGATGTTCGTCAGCAGGAATTGGTTCTATTGGAATCAAATTCAATCGTGGGAATTGCTCAGGCAAATATGTATCCTTCCTTAAAAATAACAGCAACCGGTGGAGTGAATTCATTTAAAGTTGATAACTGGTTTTCAATTCCGGCTTCATTGTTCGGTTCTGTTTTAGGAGGATTGACTCAGCCTATTTTCCAGAAAAGACAATTAAAAACAGATTTGAATGTTGCTAAAATTCAGAGAGAGAAAAATGTTTTGGCATTCCGCCAGTCTGTTTTGAATGCAGTAGGGGAAGTTTCTGATGCTTTGGTTTCCAATGAAAGTTTAAAAGTTCAGGAACAAAAAGCCAGCGAACAAGTAACGACATTAAAAAATGGAATTAAAAGTGCAGAAATGCTCTACAAAGGCGGAATGGCGAACTATTTAGAAGTAATTACCGCTCAGGGAAATTCTCTGCAGGCTGAACTGAATCTTGCGTCCGTAAAAAGACAGAGATTAAGCAGTATTGTAGATTTGTACCGGGCTTTAGGTGGCGGATGGAAGTAGTAAATTTAATTATATTGTTTGAAGTGCGGTCTTTCGGGATCGCATTTTTTGTTTTAAAGTAAAAAACGTTTTAGCATCCGAATTCTCATTCAGAGCGAAACAGAGTGGAACGTGGAATCTAGGCTGGATTTGTAGAGTTCTGTAATTGCGTTGTTGAGATTCTTTCAGAGTGACAAAGTGTTCACTAATTTTTTTTAACGCAAAGGTTTATTTTTACTCTGAATATTATTAAGGAGCAAAGGTTGGAATCAATAAAATTGATTCTGACGAAGCTACTGCCTTAGGCGACTTTGTCGCTATTCTTTGCACCTTACAGATGATACCGTTTTTAGATAAAACTTTGCGCTAAAAAATTACTTTTTAGTTTGCTCGTTTATAAATTCAATCAACCCGTCAAAATCTTTCTCCGAATATCCAACTTCTATATAATGAATATTTTCTTCCTTTCTATACCAGGTCAATTGACGTTTTGCAAATCTTCTCGAGTTTTTCTTAATCTCAGAAATAGCAAAATCAAGATCCCATTCTCCATCAAAATATTTAAAAAGCTCAGAATAACCAACCGTATTGAGTGATGCCAAATTTCTTCCTTCCTGCGATTTTCTTAATTCATCAAGATTTTTCGCCTCATTGAGCAAACCGTTTTCCATCATTTTATCGACCCGAAGATTGATTCTTTCATAAATCGTTTCCCGTGGCGCTTCAATGCCAATTCTTATCGTTTGGAAGTTTCTTGGATTTTTGTCGTGAGAAATATTTTCAGAATATGTTTTTCCGGTTTGCCAAATCACATCAATTGCTCGCAAAAGCCTTCTTTGATTATGAATATCTACATTTTCATAATATTCAGGATCTAAATCTTTCAACATTTCCTGAAGTTTTTCGATTCCCTCATTTTTCCAGATGGCTTCCAGTTTTTCCTGATTTTCTTCATTAGCTTCAGGCAAATCATTTAATCCTTCAATCACTGCTTTTTCATACATCATACTTCCACCAACCATAATGACGATGTCATATTTTTTAAAAAGCTGATCTAATAATTCCAAAGAATCATGCTCAAACTGACCGATAGAATAATAATCTTTTACAGAGAGCTGACCGATAAAATGATGTTTTGCCTGCGAAAGCTCATCTACTGAAGGTGCTGCCGTTCCGATTTTCATTTCGCTGAAAAACTGTCGAGAATCACAGGAAATAATTTCTGTATTGAATTGGCGAGCTAAATCAATGGCGAGTTTTGTTTTTCCAATACCAGTAGTTCCCACTACAGAAATCAATGTTTTATTTTTCACTTTGCAAATTTACGAAATTGAGATTTTGTTTCTAACCGCAAAAGTCACAAAAGATAATCATGAAATATTTAGTTTTTCAAAAGTTCAAAAAAGCAGTGTACAAACTTTTTTGAACTTTAAATATCTAAAAAAGCAAAGAAAATCTTTTGCGACTTTTGCGGTTAAAATTGAATATAGTTAGAACACATGCACTGAAATGTTTATCTTTGTACGACAATAAAAAACTATGATTTTATCAATGACCGGCTTCGGTAGAGCCGAAGGTGTTTTTGAAGGAAAAAAAATTTCGATCGATATTAAATCACTGAACAGCAAGAGCTTTGATTTAAATATCAAAATTCCTTTACGTTACAAAGAAAAAGAATTTGAAGTAAGAAAAATTCTGAACGATAGAATCATCCGCGGAAAAGTAGATTGTTATATCAATATTGAGAATCTTGAAGAAACGAATGATGTAAAAATCAACAGAAGTTTAATCGATTCTTACATGAATGAGCTTAAAAATATCGCTGCTGACGGACCGGATTTTGAATACCTGAAAATGGCGGTAAGACTTCCGGATGCGATCACTTCAAGACCAGACGAATTAACAGAAGGAGAATGGGAGTCTTTGGCAAAAATCGTCAATAACGCTGTTGATAAATTCCAGGAGTTCAGAAAAACTGAAGGAAAAATTCTTCACGAAGAATTAGAACGAAATATCAGAAATATCGATAAATCTTTGGCAGAAGTTGTTCCTTATGAAGAGGTGAGAATCAATGCTGTGAAAGAGCGTTACATGAAAACTTTAAAAGAGTTTGAAAACGTTGATGAAACAAGATTTTATCAGGAAATGGCTTATTTTACTGAAAAGTTAGACATTCAGGAAGAAAAAGTAAGACTTTCCCAGCATTTGAAATATTATTCTGAAGTGATGGAAAATGAAGATTTCAACGGGAAAAAACTAGGTTTTATTTCACAGGAAATCGGAAGAGAAATCAATACTTTGGGTTCAAAAGCCAATCACGCTGAGATTCAGAAATTGGTCGTGATGATGAAAGATGATTTGGAAAAAATTAAAGAGCAAACGTTAAACGTATTATAATTAGTTGATTGGGTTTAGTTGATGGTTGTTAGGATTTTCTCCGACCATCAACTAGAAACCATCAACCAACAACTATATGAATAATGAATAAGGTTATCATATTTTCAGCGCCGTCGGGAAGTGGGAAAACAACATTGGTAAAACATTCGTTGGAAGCCATTCCTGAACTGAAATTTTCAATTTCCTGCACAACGAGACAGCCGAGAGGAAGTGAAGTTCATACGATTGATTATCACTTTATTTCGCCTGACGAATTCAGACAGAAAATTGCTGAAGAAGCTTTTGTGGAATTTGAGGAGGTTTATACCGATAAATATTACGGAACTTTAAAATCTGAGGTAGAAAAGATCTGGAATCAGGGAAAAGTTGTTATTTTTGATGTAGACGTAAAAGGCGGAATTTCATTAAAAAAATATTTTGGAGAGAAAGCATTGTCTATTTTTATCGAACCACCTTCGATTGCCGAGTTGGAACGAAGATTGATCACAAGAAATACCGATGATGCCGAAACCATCAGAACACGCATAGAAAAAGCTGAAGAAGAGCTTACCTACGCCATAGAATTTGACGAAATCGTTATCAACAGTGATTTGAGTCAAGCAAAAATAGAAATAGAAAGTTTAATAAAAAGTTTTATAGGAGAAATTAGAAGCTAGAGATTAGAAGTTAGTAAAAAACACCCGTAAATTCGGATTAACAGCTAACTTCTAATTTCTAATTTCTAAAATCTAACTTCTATAAAAAGAAAAATACAGGTCGACATGAGCACCGAAACATTAGAAAAAGCTAAATCTACACTTCCTGTAAAAGGATTTTTAGATTTAAAAGATATAGCGATTCCTCAGGGAGAAGATTTAGTAAAAGCCATTCTCCAACTGAAAGATGAAAAAAACGCCGTAATTTTAGCGCATTATTATCAACCGGGAGAAATTCAGGATATTGCTGATTTTCTTGGAGATTCTCTTCAATTGGCGAGGCAGGCAAAAGATACGGATGCCGACATGATTGTATTCTGCGGAGTACATTTCATGGCTGAAGCTGCTAAAATTCTGAACCCAACGAAAAAAGTAGTTCTTCCAGATACAATGGCAGGATGTTCTCTGGCAGACGGTTGTTCAGGAGAAGGTTTAAGAAAAATGCGTGAGCAACATCCAAATGCATTAATCGCAACGTACATCAACTGTAACGCTGAAACAAAGGCAGAAAGTGACATCATCGTAACCAGTTCAAACGCTGAAACCGTTATTGAAGCTTTACCGACTGACCGACCTATTATTTTCGCTCCGGATAAAAATCTTGGTAGATATTTATCTAAAAAAACCGGCCGTGATATGATTCTTTGGGACGGAAGCTGCATTGTACACGAGGCTTTTTCAATGGAAAGAATTGCACAGCAATTGGCAGATAATCCTGATGCAAAAATGATTGCACACCCGGAAAGTGAAGAAGCGGTCTTAAAACTGGCTCACTTCATCGGTTCAACTTCTGCTCTTTTGAATTTTGTGGAACAAGACGACTGTCAGAAATTTATTATCGCAACTGAAGAAGGGATTCTTCACGAAATGAGAAAACGTGCACCCCACAAAGAATTGATTCCTGCTTTGGTTTTTGACGAAAGCTGTAACTGCTCAGAATGTTTTTACATGAAGAGAAATACAATGGAAAAACTGTATTTGTGTATGAAATATGAACTTCCTGAGATCATCATTGAAGAAGAACTTCGACTGAAAGCATTAAAGCCCATTGAGGCAATGCTTGATCTTTCGAAAAGCATTAAATAAATTTCAAAGCGGGTTTTTACTCGCTTTTTTAAATTTAATATTTAGTTTCCAAAAAAGTAAAAGTTATGAAAGAAACTGATATTACTAAAGAAATTCTCCCTATAGAATTAGATTCTCTTTTTAACACCGCTGAATATGAAAACTATGGGGTTTTTATAATTGATAAAGTTTCATTTGAAAATAATTTTGTTGAATTTTACTTTACAATAAAAATTTTAGAAGGACAATTAGATGAAGGAGAAGAAAATTATCATTGGAAATTAAAAATAATAAACTGTAAAGATTATCATATTGAAGACTCTGCCAATGTTGAGGGATTTATAACTATTTTTTCAGACCATATTCTTTTATCTCATTACAAAAATAATTGGAAGGAATTGTATTTTAAAAACTATGGTGAAAATATTGAGAAACTCTTTATAGAATTTCATAATCTGCATAGTTTCACACTAGATAATTTTGTTAGACAAGAAAAATACATAACCAATGAAAATTTAGAGCAATTATTAGGATATCAAAATGCCCTTTTTGCCCGAGGCCCTGAAGATGTTTTAGATTTATATTTTGATATTCTTTTCAATTATGGAAAAGAGCCATACTATCTTCAAAACATCAAAAAATTAAATGATCAAACAAAAGATGAATTGAAAATTGTATTTCTAGGAAATAATTATTTTATTGCTGAACAATTAGAATTTCAAAAACTATGAGCAAAATATTTTTAGAAGACGTAAAAATCTACGCTTATCACGGCGTTCTTCCCGAAGAAAATATCATCGGAACTTATTATATTGTAAATGCAGAAATCCATACAGATTTGTGGGATGCGGCAATCTCTGATGACTTGAACGATACAATAAGTTATGCTGATATCAATGAAATCATTCATGAAGAGATGAAAACTAATTCTAAACTGCTTGAACATGTTGCCGGAAGAATTATCACTAAAATCAACGAGAAATTCAGTCAGATTTCTTACATCAAATTGAGAATTACCAAAACCAGTCCTCCGATGAAAGGCGAAATGAAAGGCGCAAGTATTGAGTTAGAAAAAAGTTTTCTGTTAGGCGGAATCACAGAAAAAGAGTAATTTTCAGTTTTAAAAATCAAAACACATTGAAAATAGTTAAAATATTATTTCTATTGCTGTCCCTTGGTATTTTTGGACAGAGCAATACTTCCGGCAATGCCATTTATAATTTTCCAAAAATAAAATCAAGCATCACGATGCCGGTGACAATTCCGCTATCTGAGATCAGCAACATGATCAATGCTTCTGTGAAAGATTTAATATTTCAGGATGATTCTTACACAGACAATGATAATGACCATTTCAAAGTAAAAGTCTGGAAAACCCGGCCTATACGACTTGTTGGAGATGCCAATCAGAATATTTTGATAGAAGTCCCATTAAAAATTTGGGCAGAAAAGGGTATTGGTACCTTGGGAGTTTATACGTATCAGGAAACAACTTTTGAAACGGTTATGTATTTTAAAACCGCTTTAAGTTTTAAAAATAACTGGACGGTAAGTACTTTTACACAACCTATGGGTTTTAAATGGGTGAAAAAACCAGTATTAGACTTTGGGAAAATTGAAATCCCCATTACTTCTTTGGTTGAAAAAAGTTTAAAAGAACAACAATATAATTTCTGCAAAACCATTGATCAGCAAATGGCTTCACAACTGAATTTCCAACAATATGCGGTTTTGGCCTGGAATGCTTTTTCGCAACCGTTCAATATTTCTGAAGAATACAATACCTGGTTGAAAATCACACCCATCAACGTCAATATTACTCCGCTTAAATTCTACGGAAATCAGATTAACACCAATATCGGTATCGATATTTTCTCAGAAACCTACACCGGAACAAAGCCTGAAGCTTCGCAACCGGCAAAAGCAGTGATGAATTTTAATTTCATTCCATTACTAGCAGACCAGTTTGTATTGCAGACCACCGCAAACATTCCGTTTTCTGAAGCAACTAATATTGCAAAAAAAACTTTTTTAAATAAAGAATTTGACATCAGAGATTCTAAAGTGAAGATTACAGACATCAAGGTTTATGGAGAAACAAACCGCATCATGATAGAAGCCGATACGGAAGGTTATGTAAAAGGAACTGCTTTTATTTCGGGCATTCCTATTTATGATGAAACTAAAAGAAAAATAGTGCTTTCAGACACGAAATTCAAGCTTAAAACATCCAACATTCTTCAGAAATTAGCCACTTCCCTTTTCAAAGGAAAAATAGTGAAAATGATTGAAGACGAATACGGAATTCCTACAGGCGATCTTGAAACGTCATCTAAAAAAAGTATTGAAGAAGCCTTTAACAAAGAATACTACAAAGGTCTGAAAATGACTGGCAAAGTCTCTAATCTAAAGCCACATCAGATTCTCTTAAACGATTCCGGAATCACTGCTGTGATTGATACCAATGCAAATCTGAGATTTACTTTGAAAGGATTTTAAGCTAAAAAACTATATTTAACCATGAGAAAATATTTACAAATAATTGACAGGCACAGAGCTACAAAATGGACAAGATTCACAAATCTTTTGATTGACAGAGTAATTTTCAGTTTATTCTTTTTTGTAACTGGATTTGTCGTGGTATTTTTGGACAACATTTTTGGAATTTATTTCTTCACAGATTATTTACTTAAACTTTCCGAAGTCAATAGATTTACAGACATTTTCATTACCTCAATATTATTTTTCTTTTATACATTTCTGATGGAATATTTTACAAAAGGGAGAACCATCGGGAAATTTATTACGGGAACTAAAGTGATTACAATTGACGGTAAGAACCCGACATTGAAAGATTATTTCATTAGAAATATCATTAGAATAGTTCCTTTTGACGGTTTATCTTTTTTTGGTGAAAATGGATGGCACGACAGCTGGAGTGACACTCGGGTAATTAACATTAAAAATTATGAGGCTGAAAAACAGACGAAAAGCGATATTGAAAATCTTGGAAAGAAAGAAATAGCGTGAAAACTTTGTTTGAATAATAAAAAATTCTATATTTGCACCACCTAAAAATGGTGCTTTGGCCGAGCGGCTAGGCAGTGGTCTGCAACACCATCTACAGCGGTTCGAATCCGCTAGGCACCTCGCAAAAAACTCCAATCAAAAGATTGGAGTTTTTTTTTGTTTAAATTAATTCTTCATTCTTCTTGAATAAGAATACTTTTTATAGTGTGGTAAATCAAAATTATAACACCAAAACCTTGATTTATTTCTTTGCTTAGAAACTATTACATATAAGACAGCCACAACACCAATAATAAAACATAGAATCCCAATCAGTTCTAATATAAATCCATAATCCATTCTCTATAATATTTATTAAATTTAGCGGCATAAAGATATTATTTTTTCTTAATAAAAATAATAATTAATTATCAATAAATAATCAATTATAAAATCACGTTTTTATTAAATCCTCAATATCAGCAGATTCCTGTAGAAAGAATAATAAAATTTCATTTTAACATTTTCTTAACTAAAACTTGGCTTCATAATTGAACATACCACACTACAAGCTAAGGCTTTTATTAATTTTAAAATTTGAGTTATGAAAAATATATTGTTAGCAGGACTTGTGTCAGTACTTACACTGACAGCCTGTAAGAAAGACGATCAAGTTGCAGAAAAGACGCTCGAACAACAGAAAATAGAATTTCAGGCGAGACAACTTGAAATAGAAAAGCAAAAATTGGCTATTGAAAAAGAAAGATTTGCTTACGAAACACAAAAAAGAACCGACAGTATAGCTGAAGTTCAAAAAGAAAAAGCAGCAGTAGCTGCTGCAAAACCACAGGTAATACGAGAAACCAGAACGGTGTACAGAGACACTCCTTCTTCTAACAACAGCGTTGCAAGCAACGGAGGCGGTTCTTCACAAGGAACTACTGCTAAGAAAAAAGGAATCAGTGAAGCTGCAAAAGGTACTGCGATTGGTGTAGTCAGTGGAGCTGCATTAGGAGCCATTGTTAATAAGAAAAACCGTGTTGGTGGTGGTGTCGTTGGTGGTATTATTGGTGGCGCAACAGGTTATACATTGGGTAGAGCACAGGATAGAAAAAGTGGCCGAGTAGTGCCAAAATAGATAAAATCATTTTAGAAACTATAAAAGATTGCTTATTTTTAGGCAATCTTTTTTATGCTTTTCATCCTATTCACTTCAATCATTATTATTCCCACTCTTTCAGGTTGGGGAAAATTTCTTGAAATTATTTTTAACAAACAGCTTTTTGAAGGAATTTCAGGAAAATTGATGTTCGGAATTTTCGGAATAAGCATGATTTGGACGGTTCTTTCTTTCTTTATTCCATTAAATTTATTTGTTGAAATTCCCACAATCGTAATTGGATTGTTTTACTTTTTTAAAGAGAAATTATTTCTGAAATTTTATAAATTCTCAAAGAAAGATAATATTCTATTTGCTTTAAGTACATTCATTATTTTATTCTGCAGCTCATTCTATCCGTATATCTTAGACCATTTCGGATACTATTTACCAAGTATACAATGGCTACGGGAATATGGCCTGGTAAAAGGTATTTCAAACCTCGACCTCGTGCTGGGGCAGATGTCGATCTGGCATATTTTCCAGTCTGGATTTTCAAATTTCACAGATCCTTTTTTAAGAATAAATGGAGTTTTACTGATCATATATTTAATCTACATGATTGAAAAGAAAAGCTGGATTCAATTATGTTTTGTTCCCATTTTACTATTATTTTCGCAGTCACCAAGTCCTGATCTGCCAGTGATTGTATTTTCTTTAATTTTATTAAATGAAATTTTACTAAACAATAAAAACACCTCTCTCATATTTGCATTTTCAATCTTTGTTTTTGCAATTAAGCCCACGATGATTTGGCTACCGATTTTAACTTTCCTCTACTCTATTTTCATTCTTAAATCCTATTTTAAAATAGTACTTCCGGGAATTTTAATTCTTATTTTATTTTGCTTTAAAAACATCTGGACATTCGGTTATCCTGTTTTCCCGGTCTCAATGATTGATTTTGGATTCAGCTGGAAACCCAGTGCAGAACTGTTAAATTCATCATCTCAATATGCCATCCAGAAAACATTTGACAACCAATATTCTTATGAAGAAATTCAGAAATTCTCAACTCTCGATTACATAAAAAACTGGCTTTTTTTAGATGGAATAAAATCGGTAATTAATATTTTATTTGTTTTCGGCTTAATTGTTTTTACCATTTTTACTTTCATTAAAAAAAATAAGATCATCACTTTCATCTGTATTTCATTGATTATAAAAAGTATTCTCGTTTTATTATTTTCAGCACAGTACAGATTTTTTATCGATGTATTTTTTGCGATTATTTTTGTGATGCTTCTAGATTTTTTCACACAACGAAAATCGATGATCGCCTACTCTTTTTTAAGCTTGGCTTTCATCAGCTTTGTGACTTTCCCAAGTATTGTTGTACGATCTATCCCGAGTTTCAGAATGTCATCATTTATGGGAACATTTGAATGGAAGCAATTATCCAAACCTTCAACCTACGAAAACAAAAAATATCATTCTTTTGAAGCCGGAAATTTGAAATTTAATGTTTCAGAAAAATATCCCTTCAACTTTGACACGCCAATTCCAGCGATTTCTGAAAGTTATGTTTTTGACTATCAGAAAGCAGGAGTTTTCCCTCAACTTATTGACAAAAATGACATCCGAAAAGGTTTTATTTCAAAAAAAATGAATCCTGAAGAACAAAAGCAGGTCAAAAATATCACAGAAAAAATCAAAAACTCTTATAAATAGTAACAACCCAAAGACTTTATTATCTGAATAAAAATCGGTAATTTTGTACTATGTTCAATACTTTAGGGAATCTGCTCAGCCTTACGACTTTCGGCGAAAGTCACGGTTTGGCCTACGGCGGAATCATCAATAACTTTCCGGCAGGGCTGGAGGTCGATTTAGACAAAATTCAATATGAGCTTGACCGCAGAAAACCCGGTCAGTCGGCCATCGTTACGCAAAGAAAAGAGAGTGATACGGTGAAATTTCTTTCAGGAATTTTTGATGGGAAAACCACAGGAACTCCGATTGGTTTTATAATTGAAAATGAAAATCAGAAGTCGAAAGATTATGATCACATCGCCCAATCCTATCGCCCGAGTCATGCTGATTTTACGTACGATCAAAAATTCGGAATCCGTGATTATCGTGGTGGCGGCAAATCTTCTGCGCGCGAAACCATTAATTGGGTCGTTGCAGGAGCTTTGGCTAAACAACTTTTATCAGACATCGAAATCAATGCCTATGTTTCTTCTGTCGGCGAAATTTTTTGCGAAAAACCTTATCAGGCATTAGATTTTTCTAAAACGGAAAGCAATGATGTTCGTTGTCCGGATGCAGAAACTGCCGAAAAAATGATTTCAAAAATCAAAGAAATCAAAAAAGAAGGCAATACGATTGGCGGAACCATTACCTGTGTTATCAAAAATGTTCCGGTTGGAATCGGCGAACCAGTTTTTTCTAAATTACAGGCAGAATTGGCAAAAGCAATGCTGAATATCAATGCCTGCAAAGGTTTTGAATATGGAAGCGGTTTCTGCGGCGCAAAAATGACCGGAAGCGAACATAACGATGAATTCAACACCGATTTTACCACAAAATCAAATCTTTCAGGCGGAATTCAGGGTGGAATTTCGAATGGGATGGATATCTATTTCAGAGTGGCTTTTAAACCTGTAGCGACCATTTTAAGACCTCAAAACAGTGTTGACAAAGACGGAAATGCAGTAACTGTAGAAGGAAAAGGAAGACACGATCCTTGTGTTGTTCCCAGAGCAGTGCCAGTGGTTGAAAGTCTGGCGGCTTTTGTTTTGGCCGATTTGTTTCTGATCAACAAAACGAGAAATTTAAATCAATTTTAAACATAAATATTCAGGTAATGCAAAATTACTGGGACAAAGCCATAACCTTCGACGAATATCTTCAAATTGCCAATCAGAGATTGAATCATCCTGACAACGCAAAAGACATTGAATACAAACCTTACTACGAACTCGGCATCCAGAGAATGGACAGAACGTTGAAGAAGTTTGTCATCGACGAAGAACAATTGAATATACTAAAATCAAAAGACTTCGACGGAAAAATTTTAATTATTTCTGAAGCCTGGTGTGGTGATGCCAGCGCAACTGTTCCGGCTTTGGTGAAATTTTTTGAAGGACAAAATGAAGTAAAAATTTTCCTTCGAGATAGCGACAGCACCTTGATCGATCAATTTTTAACCAACGGCACGCAGTCTATCCCAAAAGTTATTATATTGGACAAAGATTTTAATGTGAAAAATTCATGGGGGCCAAGACCAAAATTCGGACATGATTTATTATTAAAATTCAAAGCAAATCCTGAAGAGTACACAAAAGAATTATTTTATAATGACCTGCAGGTTTATTATTCCAGAAACAGAGGGAAAGATGCGATACAGGAAATTTTAGAGTTATTATGAAACCGCAATGATTTGTTTTGATTCATAAGACAGTTATGAAAGTAAGCGATTACATGTAACCTTTAAAAATAATAAAAAAATCAACATGAAAAAAATAATTATATATATCGTTGTACTTGCCGTTTTGGGAATTGTTTTTTTAGTTCCAGGAATCAGAAATTCTCTTAAAGATTTATTTTTCCCGGTTGCAACGATAGAAAATGCTGTACATATTGAAGCTGATGACTATGACATCGACCTTCAGGGAATCAATGTTCCAAGTACCAATATGAAAAATTTCAGAAACAAGCCTGTTTTTCTGAATTTTTGGGGGACTTGGTGCCCGCCATGCAGAAAAGAATGGCCATCAATCCAAAGATTATATAACAGACGAAAGGAAAACATCGACTTCGTTTTAATTGCAATGAAAGATGAAGAAGCGGCAGTCAGAAAATTTTTAAAAGAAAATAATTATACAGTTCCCGTATATATCGCCCAAAGCCCAATCTCTGAAAAGATACTTCCGAAAGCGTTCCCCACGACTTTCTTACTCGATGAAAACGGAAGAATTCTGATCAAAGAAGATGCTGCAACTGACTGGGATGCAGAATCTATTCACCAATTTATTGATAATATTATTAAATAACTTTAACGTAATATTATAATTACTTGGTACAGAATTTGCGAAATTTACAGCGTTGAAATTATTTTAAAAACAAACACAAAATGAAATATTCAAAACTCAATTTAGCTAAAGAAGCTATCAGCCACAAAGGCTTCGTAAAAAAAATTCCAGACATTTTCAGAATGGTGAAAATGTGGAGAAAAGGAGAATATCCTGTAAAATCGATAGATCTTATTCTACCGTTAATTGGCCTTCTCTATGTAATTTCTCCCATTGATATCATCCCGGATTTTGTTATCGTTGCAGGTGTTTTAGATGACTTAGCTGTTTTATCTTTAGCAATTCCGAAACTGATAAGAGAAGTGGATAAGTTTCTACTTTGGGAAGCTGAGAAAAAATATGGTATCGAGGGCACAACAATAATTGATGCCGAAATTGTAAATTAAAATTCAAAACCATTCCTAACGGGATGGTTTTTTCATGAACTTTAACGTGAATATTGAACAAACTTCTTTATTATTTTAAAGATATTGATGAAAATTTTAAATTAAAATTCACTATTTACCCGTGAAGCAAAATTCACAATTGACTTTTAACATCATTTCCTTAAATTTGCAACATCTAATAAAAAATAATGGAAAGTAAAAAAGAATTCTTTTTAGAGTGCTACAAGCTTGGCATCATCAAATTCGGAAGATTTACCCTGAAAAGCGGAATTGAAAGTCCGTTTTATGTAGATTTACGACCTTTGGCTTCAGATCCTAAAATTTTAAAAAATTTAGCCAATTATTTATTGGAAATGCTTCCTCTGGATAATTTTGATTTGATTTGCGGAGTTCCTTACGCTGCACTTCCGATGGCTACGGCGATGTCTCTTGAAAGTTATATTCCATTAATTATTAAAAGAAAAGAAGCTAAAAACTACGGTACCAAAAAATTAATCGAAGGAATTTACCAGAAAGGGCAAAACTGTCTGTTGGTAGAAGACGTGATTACTTCGGGAAAATCTTTGATAGAAACCATTGCTGAAGTTGAGCAGGAAGACCTTAAAGTTGCCGATATCGTGGTTGTTCTAGACAGAGAACAAGGCGGAAAACAGTTATTGGAAAGCAAAGGTTATAGAGTTCATACCCTTTTCAACATTTCAGAGGTTTGCACTATTCTTCAAGAGGAAGGGGAACTTTCTGATGAAGAAGTAAAAAGAATTCAGGATTTTCTTGCAGGAAACCACATTCAGTTTGAAGAAAAAACAAGACTTTCATATCAGGAAAAGTATGAAAATGCACAACATTCGGTTTCAAAAAAATTACTAGAAACTGCTTTAGCAAAACAATCTAATCTTATTGCTTCTGCTGACGTCACTACTACTCAGGAGTTGCTTGAATTAGCGGACAAAGTTGGCCCACACATCATTGCTTTAAAAACGCATATCGACATTATTTCAGATTTTGATTATCAAAACACCATCGTTCCTTTGAAAGAACTGGCTGCAAAGCATCAGTTTTTATTAATGGAAGACAGAAAATTTGCTGACATCGGGAATACTCAGGAGCTTCAGTTTACAAGCGGAGTCTTCAAAATTACAGATTGGGCAGACTTCGTGACTTCTCAGGTGATTGGCGGGTTCGAATCTTTAGACTGCTTCAAAAACGTAGGCGTTGTTGCGATTATCGGAATGTCGTCTAAAGGAACTTTAACCACGAACAGCTACAGAGAAGAAGCTTTAAAAGTTGCTCTTTCACATCCAAACGTGATTGGTGGCGTTTCTCAAAATGCAATTCCTGAAGAAATTTTATTGTTTACACCAGGGGTGAACCTTGCAGATTCCGGAGACGGAAAAGGTCAGCAGTATAATACTCCGGATCATGTTTTCAAAACACTTCACACCGATTTTATCATTGTAGGAAGAGGAATTTACAAATCTGAAAACCCGGCAGAAGCTGCTGCAACTTATAAAAATGAAGGTTGGAATGCTTATTTGAATTCTTTAGAAAAAAAAGCAATTCAGCAGTAAAATTATCTTTATTATATTTTAAATAAGTTATATTTGGTGCTTTATCATCAAATTGAAAAAGTTTAGTATTTGTTTTATTTTGTTTTGGGGAGTTGTACAGGTTTCTGCACAAAAAGACAGCATTTATATTGCTGCAAAGTTATCTCAGAACAAAAAAATTCTGGAAGTTAATCAGGAAATTATTTATCATAATCACTCTGACAAGCCTTTAGACAGTATCAAACTTCTCAATTGGGTGGCCGCTTACAATAAAAGAGGAACATCTTTGGTCTACCGGAAACTCGAAGACCGAAATAACAATCTCCATTTTGCAAAACCGGAAGCATTAGGTAAAATTTTAGATTTTAAAATTAACAGCGAAAAGAATCAGCCGGTTTCGGTCAGCAATGTAACTGAAGAAAATTTATTTTTTGTTTTAAATCAACCTTTGCAAGTTGGCGAAAGCATTACATTACAATTGCAGTATCAGATTCAGCTTCCTGATAAAAATTTTACAGGCTACGGAACTTCTGAAAACAACATCGCTTTAAAATATTTCTTTATTGTTCCGGATCACTTTGATCCGGACAATATTTCTAAAAGAAATTACCACGACATCGAAGAATCGGTGAACTTCAATACGCATTGGACGGTTAATTTTGATCTCCCAATTAATTATTTTGTAGAAGGAAATCTTCAACAGAACAATATCAATTCTTTCAACGGATATTCAGATTCTGATCCTGAATTTATTATCTCTCAAAATCAGTTCCCGACAATTACTGTGAATACGGAAGATATTCGTACTGAAATAAAATTCGGATATAATATCACTCCGCAGGAAATTCAGAATTTGGAATTTTATCTTCCGCTTCATTTAAAATTTATCAAAGAGAAAATAGGTTTTGTTCCTGAGAGACTTTTTATTTCAGACAAATTCAGAACTAAGGAAGATTTTTTTGGAAATAATGACATCGTTTTTTGGAAATATAGATTAAAACTATTCACAGATGCTGAAAAAGTTGATCTCGACTATTTCGGAATTATCGCTAAGAAAATTTTAGACGAAAGCATTATTACCGATAAAGAAGATCATCACTGGTTCAAAAACGGACTGAAGTCTTATCTGGAAACCGAGTATTTGAAAAAATTCTACGGAGAAACCAAGCTTTTAGGCAATCTTCCTGAAGCTAAAATTTTTGGAATTAAACCTTTAAAATGGTTTCATGCATCTGATGTAAAATTGCTTGACCGTTATGGTTTAGCCTACCAATACATTATGTCTCAGAATTTAGATCAAAAAATTGACGAGCCATTTTCAGCGCTGAGCAATTTCAACGATATGGCCATCAGCAGCTTTGAGATGGGAAGTCTTTTCAGTTTTTCCGCAGATAAAATGGGTGAGGGAAATTTTAATGATTTAGTTAAAAAATATATCGCAGAAAACCGAGATAAACCCATCAATCCTGAAGCGTTTTTGAAAGAACTTTCACAGAAAGAGCCGTCAACGGATTATTTAACAGAGTTTTTAAAACAGAAAAACCGCATTAATTTTAAACTTAAAAAATTTAAGACAAAAGAAGATTCTCTGGAAATCAGAATTGCAAAAAATACTGATGATGCAATACCTGTAAAGCTGGAAACCCAAACCAGAAGCGGCGAGAGAAAATCATACTGGATAGAAACCGAGAAAAATGAAAGACAGAAAACCGTCAATCTTCCTGCAGAAAACATTTATAAGATTACTTTAAATGATGATTATATATTCCCGGAAGCCAATTATCGGGATAACTTTTTGTATACGAAGGGATTCTTTTCGAATTCAAAAAAAATTAAATTTAAACTGATCAAAGATATTCCCAATCCGGAATTCAATGAAATTTACCTGAACCCAAGAATTCGTTTTACCAATACATATGACAAATTCCTGATCGGGATGAATTTTAAAAACCAGTCACTTTTTGATCAGAAGTTTTTATATTCAATCACTCCGTCTTTCAGTACAGGAACCGGAAAACTGACTGGCTCAGGTGCCGTGGCCTACTCTTTTCTGCCAGCAGAAAGTATCATCCGAAGTCTGACGTTCGGAGTTTCGGGATCATATTTTCATTATGATTATGATTTAGCATACCGTAAAGGTTCTTTATATTCAAATATCAATTTCAGAAAAGATCCTAGAAGCACCGTCAGTCAGGGCGTGAACTTTTCATACAATTATTTTCAGCGGGACTTGAATGCGAAAATGATTGCAGATCGTGATTATGAAAAATATAATCTATGGGCTTTAGGATACGGATATGCCGACAACCAGATGATTCATGAGAAGAGCTTCAGCATCAGCACTCAGGCGATGAAAGATTTTAACAAAATCACTGGGGAAGCCTTTTACAGATGGGAATTTGCACCAAAACAAAAATTAAGCTTAAGATTATTTGCCGGATATTTTGCTAGAAACGAAACCAGGAACAACACTTTTGATTTCGGTATTTCAAGAGTTTCCGACTACTCTTTTTCGTACAATCTTCTGGGACAGAGTGCAACGGGAGGAATTCTTTCGCAACAGTTTATATTGGCTGATGGTGGTTTTAAATCTTTTATCCCAGGAACGGTTAATCAGTTTATTACGTCATTGAACGTTGACACCAGTGTCTGGAAAATATTCCATATTTACGCCGACGCCGGAGTGTATAAAAACAAAAATAATCCGACACAGTTTATCTGGGACAGTGGTGTAAAAGTGAGACTGATTCCTGATTTCCTTGAAATTTACTTTCCGGTACAATCTACTCTAGGCTTTGAACCCGGATTTAAGGATTACGGAAAACGGATCAGATATACTTTGATTTTAAATTTAAGCACAATTATCAACGCTGCCAGAAGAGGTTGGTATTAACAATAAAAACAGCTGCAATTTCTGCAGCTGTTTCATTTTTATCAAAACTATATTAAACTAATCTTTCAAAATTTTCTGAGAAACAGGCTGGTTGTTTACTGTTCCTGTTACAATATAATTTCCTTTTTGTAACTCCGCGACATTCAAGGTAGCTCCTGAATTTACCGAAGCCGTTTTTATCAATGCTCCTGTAGAATTATATACTTTCACGTCTTTCACATCTGCTCCGAACGTAATTTCATTATTTTTCACGAATGAATTCTTAATGAAATGTGCCTGCTTAGGCGTACTGTTAAAATCATTGACTGCTAAAACACTCGATGATGGGCTTGGAAGCGTTACCGTAAAATCAGCCGCATTATTATTAGTATCACCAGAAGTTCTGGTAATTGAATTTAAAATGGTAGGTGATGGCGCTGCTCCGGAACCCTCATGCTGATTCACCAATCCATATCCCACGAAATCAAGAACGTTTGATGCTGTAGGACCAGTAACTTGAGTACTATTACTTGCCAACGCTACTTTACCAGAAGTGAGCCCGATGGACAAACCTAGTCCCACGGTCGGTGAACCATCAAAATTTACAACAGCACCTACAACAAGATTTGGATTGATAAGATTAATAACTCCTCCCCCTTCAGTACCCTCCTGAATTAGATAAGTCTGCCCGGGACTCAAAGTAATGGAAGGCAGTGTATGGTATTGTGTAAAACCTCCGGTTGCTGGACCATACTGAATGGTTGCTCCGGTTAAGGTGGTTGTAGAAGAACCGATATTCTTCAATTCTATGAAATCGTGGGTGAGTAGAGAAATACCCAAAACCCCTCCCCCTGTATAGACTTCATTAATAACAATCTGAGCATTAGAAAATGCAGCTATCGAAACGAGTCCGATAAAAGTAAATACTTTTTTCATAATGATAATATTTGATTGATTTAATAAAAAAACACCAAATACAATACCAAATAATTAAACAAATACCACATATATTCAACTATTCAAAAGTTAACCCCTATCAAATACATGAGAAAAACCGCTTAGATAAGCGGTTTTAAGTGTTAAAAAAATATTAAAAAATATTTAGTCTTTCAAAATTTTCTGAGAAACCGGTTGGTTATTTACGGTTCCTGTTACAATATAATTTCCTTTTTGTAACTCTGCGACATTCAAAGTAGCTCCGTTTTTCACAGAACCTATTTTTACAACCTGGCCTGTAAGGGTATAGACTTTCACATCTTTTACATCTGCTCCGAAAGTGATATCTCCATTTTTAACAAAGGTATTTTTAATGAAGTTTGATTTTGATTTGTTAAAATCTGATACTGCTAGAGTTGCAGTTTGTACAAGTCCTCTTACCGTTAAAGTATTGCTTGTCGCATTGGCATGTCCGTTTGTTAGGTAAAATGTTCCGCCACTAGCACTCCCTCCGTACGCTACAATTCTAAAAGTTAAAGTGGTTCCTTCAGTCACATTCTGCAACTGTGTAATACCGCTTAGATCTATTGCAGACTGCTCATTTCCAGCATTACTTGTACCTGTTCCCCAATTAATTACTGATCCAATGTTAGTGAAAGTGCCAGATCCCACTTGAAATTGCCACTGCCCATTTGTCGCCCCCGAATTTGATCTCCTGACATTATAAGAATCTATACCAGAAATCGACACACTATACCCTGCTTTCGGAGTAATGGTAAAAGTAGCGAAATCACCTGCAGCAATTGCATTATCCACATTTGCACTTGTAAGATCTGTACCTCCCCAAGCACTAGTTGCTCCGCTAGCACTTCCAGTAGAAGGCACCAAAAAGCCAGATCCTCTTGTCAAGCCTCCAATTGTCAAATTGTTATTTGAAGAAGTTGCACCAAACGGATTGGGTCCGAAATTATAAAGTCCTCCCGGATTATTTGTGGAGTTTGCTGCCCACTCTGTAAGAGTTGTTTGAGCAAAAGTAGCAACTGCAAAAATACAGATCGCAATTAGAGAATAAATCTTTTTCATAATGTAAAATTTAATTATTAATAATTTATACCGCAAAATTAGATGACTTTTTACGTTTAAATCAAAAATAAGGTTAATTTTTTGTTAATTATATTAAAACTGAAAGTGTTCATATTTTTTAGTTATTTTTACAGATTATTTTTAGAATCTTGCGGAATTCTTTTCTGATATTCTTAGTTTTTTTCTTGGGCTTATCACTAAATAATGCCCAAATTTTCTCGTGGAAAAATCCCAACCTTCCAAAAGACAGCATAAAAAAAGACAGTATTCTCGCAGCAAGGCTTGAACAGGACATTTTTGCAAAAGACACGATGGATTTTGTAAAGACCAGCAACCGGATTATCGTTGATGAAGCTGTGCTTGCCAAAAATGATAAGAAACGATTTTTAGGTGAACTAAATTCTAAAGGTTCAATCATTCGTGGGATTACTTTTGGGAATAATCAGGGGCAGTCTGTACAAAGTTCTATGGATTTACAGATCTCAGGAAAACTGTCAAAAGACGTCACCATTTTAGCGAGTATTTCAGATCACAATTTACCGATTCAGGCAGATGGATACACCCAGACTCTTGAAGAGTTTGACAAGATCTATATGCAGCTTAATATTAAGGATAAATCTATTCTTAGAGCAGGACATTTAGATTTACTGGATGATACAAATTATTTCGCAAAATATCAGCGACGGAGCATGGGACTTCAGTTTCAGACACAATTCGGAACTGAAAACAAAACCTTTGTTGATGTTTCTATGGGCGTGGCACGAAGTGAGTTTCACAGAATACGTTTTCAGGGAGTTGAGGGTAACCAAGGCCCTTACCGATTGACTGGAAAGAATGGTGAGCAGTTCATCACACTGATCTCAGGATCGGAACAGGTTTTTATTGATGGTATTTTAATGAAGCGTGGTGAAAACCAGGATTATGTGATTAACTACAACACCGGTGAGGTTACTTTCACAAGTTTCCGACCGATCTTCCAGCAGAATTTCATTACGATATCCTTTAATTATACCAACCGAAATTACTCAAGATATTTATTCACAGGAAAACTTGAGCACCAGCGTGAAAAATTCAGAATCGGACTGAACTGGTTCATGGAAAATGATAATAAAAATGCGCCTTTAGCTTTAAATTTATCCAAAGAAGACGAGCAGATTTTAGCCGATGCAGGCAGTGATCCCAATCTAATGTATGCACCTTCGGGTGTAATTACAGAATATGATGTCAATAAAATTCTTTACATTCTTGTACCGGATACCAACGGAAGCCACTACCAGTTCTCAAACGACGTAACACAGACTTTATATACTGTTTCGTTCACTTATTTCGGAGTAAATTTGGGTGATTATAAATTGACACAAACCACCAATAACGGTCGTGTTTTCGAATACGTCGGCCCAAACATGGGAGACTACAGAGCGGTAAGAAAATTGCCTTCGCCGCAAAAATCTCAGGTCTATACGATAAATTCAGAATATCTTTTGAAAGACGGGAAGATAGGTGCCGATATTTCTTTGAGTAACTATGATCTCAATTTATTTTCGTCAAAAGATTCTGACCAAAATCTGGGATATGCGTACAGAATTTTTGGAAATAAAACATTTACAAAAAACAGCTGGAAGGGAACCCCAAGCTTCGAATATCAATACATCGATAAGCAATTTCATATCCTTGACCGTATTAATGACGTGGAATTCTCTAGAGACTTTAACTTAGCGCAGGAATTCAGCGGAAGAACGCAAAACAGATTTATTTTTAATTTTTTAAATAAATGGAATAACAAATCAGCTTTTAATTACCGCGTCAACTATCTTGACGAACAGGATTCTTACAAAGGAATTAAAAACGATTTAGACTTCAGCTGGATCAAAGGGAAATTCCTTACCAAAGGAAACTTGTCTTATTTAGATACAAATGCTACTTTACAGGACACAAAATTCATCCGTGGTGGCGCTGCCACAGAATATACCGGCAAAAAAGGCAGCTGGGCTTTAGGCGGAAGCATGGAGCACAATGAAAAGAAATTTAACGAAACTCAGCTGATGGATGTCACCAGTTTTAGCTGGAAAGAATTGTTTGTTCAGAAGAAAATCGGCGACAGTACAAGAACCAAGCTTTTGGCTAAAATGTACATCAGAGATAATGACTCTGTGCGTGACAACAGGCTTCAGAATATGAACAGAATCTTAGGTTTCATGGCAGAAAGTCAATTGATTAAAACAGAAAAAACGACTTTAAATGCTTTGATTCATTACAGAAAATTCTTCTATAAAAATGAAGATGTAGACATGAATCAGAATAAAGATTTTGTGGTAGGAAACATACTTTACAATCAGCAATTATTTAAAAACGGAATGCGTCTGCAGGCATTTTATGAATTAGGAAACGGACAGGAAGCGCAACGTGAGTTTCAATACATCAAAGTAACAGACGGACAAGGAGTTTACAAATGGACCGACTACAACGGTGACGGAGTACAGCAGCTGGATGAGTTTGAAATTGCCGAGTACTCAGACTTGGCTCAGTACATAAGGATTTATACTAATTCTGTGCGGTATATTCCTTCCAACAAAAACAAATTGCAGTTGGCATTATTTGTAAATCCTGCCATTATATTTGATTCTGAAAATAAGTTTTTAAAGCGCTGGAACTTCAATGTTTCTTTAAATTCACAAAACTCTTATTTTAAAAGAGAGAAAGTTTTGGTTTTAAATCCGTTTGAAAAAAGCGATGATCAGATTCTTAAAAACCAGAATATTTTAGCATCAGTTCAGTTTAACCCAACCGAAATATCCGGTTGGAATGGAAATTACCGTTTCATCGCCAATGACAACCTCATCAATGCCAATTTCAGCAACGAAGAAAGAAATCAGACTTCGCATTTCGTGAATCTCGGATATTGGTTTAATAAAGAATTCAGGGTCGATTGGGAAAACTCTGTTCATGATTTACAAAACTCCTCTCAACTTTTTGCCACAAGAGATTACAGACTGAATAATTTTGAGACAAAACCAAAAGCAACCTACAAATTTACAGACGCAATACAGGCTGAATTTTCTTCCGCTTACCGCGAAAAGAAAAGAGTGGACGGTGAAGAACTTCTGAAAGCTTTTGACATCACCGGAACGCTTCAGTGGGAACGCAAAAAAACTTCCATCAGAGGAAATTTCTCTTTTATCAATAATGATTTCACCGGAAACAATTTCAGTATCGTAGGAAACCAGATGCTCGACGGTTTGAAACCAGGGAAAAACCAAGTCTGGAGCGTTTTTGTACAACAGGCAATCAACTCTTTCCTGCAGTTAAATTTAAATTACGAAGGAAGAAACTCGGGTGACCGTACGATTCATATCGGGAGCATGCAGGTGAAGGCGAGTTTTTAAAATTTAGATGAAGGTTATAACAGAAAATAAGATGAATATTTTCATTTCATGAGTTTTAAATTGAACCACTTCGTTGTTTTGCAAAATTCCAACATATCGTCTTCTTATTGACCATGGGTTTTACCCACGGCTATGGATATTCAACCACTTCGTGGTTTTGTGAAATTCGCAAAATACATACTTCCTTGCTTCTTCCTCTGGGTTTCACCCACGGCTATGGATATTAAACCACTTCGTGGTTCTTAACAAAATCTCAATGCAACACTTTTCTTCAGGATGACGAATTTTTACTTTTTACCTGGCTCTTTTTACATTTAACTTCCTACTTTTCCCTATATTTGTTCAGTAATAAAACACGGGGTGCCGAAAGGCTGAGATCATACCCGATGACCTGATTTGGATAATGCCAACGTAGGGATGTCTGCTTAAAATATTTTCATTTTATGCTTTATTCGTTCGCATGCTTATCTGTGGTCTGAACTGAATAAATCAACATAAAATAAAATGGAAGTAACAAAGTATTCCGGAGAACTCATCCCCCAACAAGACAAAAACTGGCAAGGAAGACCTGAATGGTTTTTCAACCGCAAACATACCGACACTTACGAATTGTGGTATGAAGGCAGATATAAACGTGCCGAAATCTGGCAGAAGAAAGTAATGGAACAGCTCGTTTCCAAAGACACAAGAATAAAAACTTTATTGGAATTTGGCTGTGGTACTACCCGATTTACACGCTGGTGGAAAAACATCGGAATCGAAGCAACAGGCGGAGATATTTCGCCGTTAATGTTATCGCAAGCCGTTCATCTTTTTGAAGGTGATCTGGTGATGGCAGATTCTCACTTTATGCCATTTAAAGATCACACTTTCGATTCATTGGCATTCATCACAACATTTGAATATTATAAAGATCCTGTAAAAGTCATCCGGGAAGCAGCTCGTGTCGCCAAATACGGAATTGCAATGGGTATGATGAATAGAAACTCACCGAAGGTTGCCCGAAGACGAGTACAGCAGCTGTTCGGGAAAAATCCTTTCTATGTAACGGCAACGTTTTATACCCCAAAAATGCTCACCGAAATTATCGAAAAAGCTTTAGCCGGAAGAAAATATACGATTGAATGGACTTGCACCGGACTTCCAAAATGGTTTCCCGTGCAACAATGGAATGTTCCGGTTGGTGATTTTTTTGGCCTTTACATTCAATTAAATGATGTGGAATGAGCGAGACTTTAGGCAAAATAAATCATTCTCAATTTGAAGATTTCATCAAACAGCGATGCGGCAAAGAACGGGATGAAGTGCGTATCGGCCCTGAGTTTGGCGTTGACGTTTCCGTTGTAGATCTACATACTGGAAAAGCAATGGCTTTGACGAGTGATCCACTATCATTGATTCCGTCTTTGGGCTTAGAAGAATCCGCTTGGCTTTCGGTTCATCTGATGGCGAATGATATGGCGACAACGGGTTTCGCTCCGATGTTTGGGCAGTTTGTTTTAAATCTTCCCGCGCATCTTTCAAAAAATGATTTTGAAATTTACTGGAATTACATTCATCAGTTCTGTAAGGATATTGGTGTAAGCATTACTGGCGGGCATACCGGATTTATCGAAGGACAAAATTCTACCATCGCAGGAGGCGGAACATTTATTACCATTGCCCCAAAAGAAGAAATATTAGTTTCAAAATACGCAAACGTTGGCGATGCCATTTTAGTGACCAAAACAAGCGCACTTTCATCAGCAGCCATTTTGGCGATGAGCTTTCCTGAGACTGTAAAAAATAAAGTCGGGAAAGAGTTTTATTATTCAGCCTCGGCTTCGTTTTATGAAACCTCATCTTTGAAAGATGCTTTGATTGCTGTTCAAATTAAAAATTCCGGAGTAACCGCCATGCATGATGTGACAGAAGGCGGCGTTTTGGGAGCGATTTACGAGTTGGTCATCGCATCAGGAAATGGAGCAGAAATATTTAATGAAAAACTTCCCATCGGAGAAGTACAATCGGCGGTTTGTAATCTGTTCTCTTTAGATCCGAGATATTGCATTGGCGCAGGTTCTATGATTATTACCTGTAAAAAAGAAAAGGCTTTAGACATTATTTCAAGACTGGAAACGAATCATATTCCTTGTACAGAAGTCGGAAAGATGACCGAAAAAGCGGACGAAATTAAATTAATTGAGAAAGAAAAAGCAAATGATTTAATGTATTTCGAAGAAGATCCTTATTGGAAAGCATTCTTTAACGCTTATAAAAATGGTTGGAAATAATGAAAAAGCAAACCATACAATCAGGAATCTATCTGATTATCGATCCTTCGATGGATGAGGAAATTCTTTTTTCTAAATTGAATTTAATTGTAAAAGAAAAAATATCAGCCATTCAGATCTGGGACAATTTTAAAGAAAATCAGAATATTGAAGAACTGCTTTTAAAAATTCATGAGATTACTTCGTCAAATAATATTCCTTTGATTATCAATAATCGCTGGGAATATTTAAATCAAATTCATTTAGACGGAATTCATTTTGATGAAATTCCTGAAAATTTTATTCAGATTAAAAAAGAGATCAATTGCGATTTCATTGCAGGAATTACCTGTAATAATGAAATTTCAACGATTGAATATTCCGAAGAAAATCAATTCGATTATATTTCTTTCTGCTCGATGTTTACTTCTAAAACCGCAAACAGTTGTGAATTAGTCAACATTGAAACCGTTCAGAAAGCGAAAAGTATTTTCAGCGGAAAGATTTTCTTAGCAGGAGGAATTGATTTAGATAATATTAAAAATTTAGAGGAATTAAATTATGACGGAATCGCTGTCGTTTCAGGAATTATGAGTGCAGAAAACCCGTCAGAAAGCATTAAACATTACCATCAAAAAATTAAAAAATAAAACAATGAGAATAAAAACCATAGAAAAATTATGCTGTCCGTTTGACAAATCAGATTTAAATTTGACCATCATTTCACAGGATGAAACTGAAAACATTATGGAAGGTTTACTGATTTGTGATAACTGCAAAAGAGTCTACCCAATCATCAGCGGAATCCCCATCATGTCACCCGACGAATACCGTGAATTTAAATTGGAACAACCCGTTTTAGAACGTTGGGAAAAACATTTGGAAGGCAAAAAAGTCGAGAACTTCAGGCTGATTTCGTAACGATAACAACAATAGATAATTTCAAAATCCTGAAAGTTTAGAATTTCGTAAATTTGCAAAATGATTAAAATAGGCAACATAGAACTGCCGGAATTTCCGCTTTTGCTCGCTCCGATGGAAGATGTAAGCGATCCTCCGTACAGAAGACTGTGTAAATTGCATGGTGCAGATATGATGTATTCAGAATTTATCTCTTCTGAAGGCTTGATTCGTGATGCGATGAAGAGCAGAAAGAAGTTGGATATTTTTGATTACGAAAGACCTGTCGGGATCCAGATTTTTGGTGGTGATGAGGAAGCGATGGCGATGTCTGCAAGAATTGTAGAGACGGTAAACCCTGATTTGGTTGACATTAATTTTGGTTGTCCTGTGAAAAAAGTGGTCTGCAAAGGTGCCGGAGCCGGAGTTCTGAAAGATGTTGATATGATGGTTCGTCTGACGAAAGCTGTGGTAAGTTCTACAAGCCTTCCTGTAACGGTGAAAACCCGTTTGGGCTGGGACAGCAATTCAATCAACATTGATGAAGTGGCTGAACGTCTTCAGGAGACGGGAATCAAAGCATTGACTATTCATGCAAGAACCCGCGGACAAATGTACAAAGGTGAGGCCGATTGGGAACACATTTCAAGAATCAAGCAAAATCCTAATATTGAAATTCCTATTTTTGGAAACGGTGATATCGATTCGCCTGAAAAAGCTTTAGAATATAAAAATAAATATGCCTGCGACGGAATTATGATTGGTCGTGCTGCAATCGGATATCCGTGGATTTTTAATGAAATCAAACATTTCTTTGCTACCGGCGGAGAACATTTGGATGCGCCAACCATTTCAGACCGGCTTTTAGCTGTTCGTCAGCACGCTGAATGGAGTACTGAATGGAAAGGCGAGAAACTGGGACTGATTGAAATGAGACAGCATTACAGCAATTATTTCAGAGGAATTCCTCACTTTAAGGATTTCAGAAGAAAGTTTCTAGAGGTTTATTCTTTAGTTGAAATGGATGAAGTGATTAAAGAAACGCAAGGGTTTTACGAGGAATATCAGGCGCAGGTTTGATATTTAGGTTTAGGATAAGATTTAGGTTAATTTTAACCATTAAGATCTATTAAGAAGTTGAGATAAATTAAGTTGAGCTTCGCTTTAAGCATAAACGCTAAATTAAAATCAATTTGATTTTTCTTAATAAAACTTAACTCCTAAATCATTCTTAATGGTTCAAAATTTACAGATAAAAGCAAACCCATCAAAAATTTGATGGGTTTGCTTTTATCTCTACTATATTTGGAAAAAGAAACTATTTTTTGATATCCGTTTTCACGTCCTGATATGTTTTTTCTACCGCTTTTGCGCCTTTTTTAGCAGTCTTTTCCGTCCATTTTGCTCCCTGCTTTACACCTTTCTCCGTAGCTTTTGCGCCTTTTTTCGCTGTTTCACCTGTCCATTTCGCTCCTTTCTGAACACCTTTCTTGGTTGCGTCGGCTCCTTTTTTAGCAGCATTTCCTACAGCTTGAGCGTCTTTTTTCACAGCTTCTTTTACAGTTTGTTTTTCTTGTGCATTGGCAGATAATGTAATCAATAAAATTGCCAGAATTGAAATTATTTTTTTCATTGTATTTAAAAATTTAGATTAAAATTACTACTTTATTTTATTTAAAATCAATTTTTTCAGGTTTGTTTTCTGGAATTATCGGATTGTTGAGGTTTTATTATTGGCTAAATAAAGTAGTCAGAAAAAAAATATAGAAATAACAAACCCATCAGATTCTGATGGGCTTGTTTTATTTTAATATGCTCCAGAAGAAGATTCATTCTTAATTAAAGCTAATGCTGAGGAAGTTCCTATCCGTCTGACTCCGAGATTGATCATCTTTTCGGCATCTTCGGGAGTTCGTACTCCGCCTGCTGCTTTTACGGGAAGATTTCCGGCATTGTCAAGCATGATTTTAATACCTTCAAATGTTGCTCCGTTGGGTTTTCCGTCTATAGTTTCATAGAAACCTGTGGAAGACTTAACATAAATTTTAGATACATCATTTTCAGGAAAATTTTCTTCTGCCAATCTGGAAATATGTTTCGTCAGATCAGCGATTTGCTCGTCAGTAAGAGCAGCAATTTCTATGATCCATTTGGCAACTTTTTCGTTCTGAATACATAATTGAGTGCATTTTAGAAATTCCTCCTTTATATATTCTACATTTCCTTTTAGATACTCAGAATAATTGATCACGAAATCTAATTCATCAGCACCGTCGTTAATCGCTTTTTGAGCTTCAGCCAATTTTGCGCCTAAAGAATAAGTTCCTTCATGAAAACCAATAACCGTTCCCAGAACAACATCGGCATTTTTTTCCAGTATATACTTTCTGATTTCAGCAACATAGTCCGGACGAATCATGACTGCAAACAAATGATGATCAATTGCTTCCTGAGTGAGTTCTTTCACTTTCTGCAAAGTTTCTTCTTCAGAAATCCCTGCCTGCAACGGAGTTTTTAAATAGGTTGAATCTAAATACTGAGCAATATTCATTGTAATTATACTTTGAGTTGTCGGTTAATCCCTTGCTCCAAAGATATAAAAGTTTCCGTTCTTGTCACTCCCTTCATTTTCTGAAGTTTATTTAAAATCTCCATCAAATGGTCGTTGTCTATACATAAAACTTTCAGGAAAATTGTGTAATTTCCTGTCGTATAATGTGCTTCTACCACTTCGTTTACATCTTTCAAAGCCTTTACAACATCCGGATAGTGACTTGGCTGATCGAGGAACATACCAATATACGAAACGACTTTATATCCTATTTTTCTTGGGTTCAGAAATGAAATAGAGTTTTCGATTACGCCGGCGTGCTCCAGTTTTTTGATTCTTTGGTGTACTGCTGTAGTTGAGATCCCTACCTGCTTTGAAATGTAGGCTAAAGAACTTTTAGCATTGTCCATCAACATATAGATAATTTCTTTATCTAAAGGGTCTAAATGATAGCTTGTACTGGTTGAGTTTTTCATCTTAGATTATTACTTTTTTTATATTGTCATTACTTCTTTAATACTATAAAAACAGGAAAATGATCACTGTAACCACCCAGATAGCGGCTTCCTGCATAGGTTCTGAAAGGCCTGTCACTAAACATTTTATTTCTGCTTCTCAGTTTTTCCGGCTTAAAAATTTTGGCATCGTAGTAGGACAATGATTGATTGTTATCAAAAAATGATTTTGACAATAAAATCTGGTCAAACAAGAGGCCGGATTTATAATGAAAAGCCGAGTAATTTTTGGTAGAATACAAATCCTGGAAAGGATTGATCAGAACTTTTTCATTTTTATCATCGGAAAGAATTTTCAGTAAACCTTCACCATCAGGATTTTCATTAAAATCGCCGCATAGGATTACGTTTTCCTTTTCGACATTGACGATCTGAATAATTCTGTTTCTGATTTCGCTCAGGATATAATCACGTTTCGGCTGATTGATATCTTTCTCTCTTTTTGACGGAAGATGCGCTACAAAAACATTGATAATTTCTTCTTTAAATTTAACTTTGGAGAATAATACATCTCTTGTCGTATCGTAATTTTCGGGATTATTATCTACAATTTCAAAGAAAAATGTGATGGCTTCAGAATCTATGATTTCAATTTTAGATTTGTCGTAAAGTAAGGCTACATCTACTTTTCTTTCGTCCATCGAGTTATAATGAACGATGCCGTATTGAGAATTGAAGGGGCTCATCTCCACAAGATCTTCCAGAACTTTTTTTCCGGAAATCTCAGAAAGACCAATCATGCAGGGAAGAATGCCTGTTTCATCCTTCATCAGCTGAAAGACGTGTGAAATTTTGAAAAGTTTGTCTCTGTATTTTCTTTCGTCCCAATTTCTAAGTCCCGAAGTGGTAGGATCTAGCCTATGATTAGGCGGCGGGTCTGGCAAAAATAAATTTTCTACATTATAAAAAGCAAACAATTCCATCTACACGTTTTTCTATTGACATTCTGAAATTTTTAATTTTAATTTCAGAATGTAAATTTATTGTTTTTTTCAGTACCACACCACTAATCATAATTAAATTTTCACATAAAACACGAAAAAATTAACATAATCGTAAGCTTGTTAATTTATTTCAGCGAAAATTTTAATAAAAATGAATTTACATTCATAAAAACTCTTCCATCAAACATTTCCCAAATTGTAGAAACCATTAATTGAAAACGATTGCGCAACTATCTTTATAGTTAAAATCAGAAGAGAATTACAAATTATTGTAATAAATCCGGACGTTTTTCTTCGGTAATTCTTAGCGCTTCCTCATGCCTCCATTCTTCAATTTTAGCAAAATTTCCGCTCAAAAGAATTTTTGGAACATCTAGACCTTTGTAAGATTCCGGTCTGGTATAAATAGGTGGGGATAATAGATCATCCTGAAAACTGTCAGTCAAGGCACTTTGCTCATCATTCAAAACTCCGGGAACAAGGCGAATAATGGAATCTGCTAAAACACAAGCAGCCAATTCACCGCCAGTCAGTACAAAATCTCCGATAGAAATTTCTTTGGTAATATGAAGATCACGAACTCTTTGGTCAATCCCCTTATAATGTCCGCAAAGGAAAATCAAATTGTTTTTTATAGATAGAGAGTTGGAAATTTTTTGGTTTAAAGTTTCTCCGTCTGGAGTTAAATAAATAATTTCATCATAATCCCTTTGAGATTTCAGTTCAGAAATACATTTATCTAAAGGCTCAATCATCATCACCATTCCGGCACCGCCACCATAGGGCTCATCATCGATTTGTCTGTGTTTGTTGATCGACCAGTCTCTCAACTGATGGAAATGCACTTCTACCAAACCTTTATCAACTGCTCTCTTCAAAATAGAAGTTCTGAACGGACTTTCCATCAATTCTGGAAGTACGCTTATTATATCAATTCTCATTGCTGCGTATTATTTTTTTTACTTGGCGAAATAATCAGACGCAGAGAAGAATCTTTGTTAAAGTAGCTCCACATCCAATTGAAAAATATCGCCAGTTTATTTCGAACGCTCAAAATAAGCATTAAATGTAAAAACATCCAAAAATACCATGCTAAAAATCCCTGAAATTTAATAAAAGGTAAATCGACAACCGCTCTGTGCTTTCCAATGGTAGCTAAAGAACCTTGATCTTTGTACTCATATTGCGTCCAGTCATTAGCACTTTTCTTTAAGAAATTTTTTCCTAAATTTTTCGCCTGGTTAATCGCAACGTTGGCAACCTGCGGATGTCCTTGAGGATATTTCGGAGTTTCCATATAGGCGATATCACCTACTGCATAAATGTTTTCGTAACCTTTAATCTTATTAAATCTGTCGACAATATATCGGTTTCTGATCAGTTTTTCTGTGGGAAAACCCTCGATCACATTTCCTACAACTCCGGCTGCCCAAATCACGTTATTAGATGGGATTTCTTTTCCGCTTTTCATGTAGACTTTATCGCCATCATAATCGGTTACAATTTCTCCACTCATAAATTCTACGCCAAGATCTTTCAGATATTTCTCAGATTTCTCTTGCGCTTCGGGGCTCATCACCGCCAAAGGTTTTTCTGTAGAACTTACGAGAATGATTTTAAGCTGATTGAAATTCATGTAAGGATAATCGCGGGGAAGAATGTCTTTTTTCATTTCAGAGAAAGCTCCTGCCAATTCCACACCTGTTGGTCCGCTTCCTACAATGACGATATTCCAGTTTCCGTCGTCGCTGCGGCTTTTTTCAAGAATTAATTTTTCGAAAGTCATCAGAACATGATTTCTGATCCCGATGGCTTCCTGGGTATTTTTCATTCCGAAAGCTTTGCTTTCCAAATCTTTATTCCCAAAGAAATTCGTTTTGCAGCCTGTGGCGATGATTAATTTGTCATAAGTAAATTCTGCCCCGTCTGTAATGACTTTATTTTGAGCGGGAATGATTTCTTTAACGTCCGTTAAACGAAACTGTGTATTTCTGGATTCCTGAAAGATCTTACGGAAGGGAAATGATATATTGGAAGGCTCTATCCTGCCACACGCCACCTGATAAAAAAGCGGCTGAAACATGTGATGGTTTACTTTATCGAGAACGATAACTTTTTTATTCTTATTGTTTAATGTTTTCGCAAGCTGCAGCCCCGCAAAACCTCCTCCGATGATGATGATCTTTTCGCGTGTTTCCATAGTAACAAATTTACTTATTTTATTTAGTATTTTATGGCTTAAAAAGTTAGTTTTGCAAAACTTTATGAGTCCTAAAAAGTACACCAAAAAAACGGCCAAAAGAGTGCATAAAACCCGTCGGAAGAACTATTTTTTCCGACGAAAAATCCTTTTGGGAATATTGATTATTGCGTTGTTCGGAACTGGATTATATCTCAAGCAGTCAATAAGTTACTATTATGCTTTATATTTTAACAAATTCACTCATAAAAAGCTTCACAACAACGAAAAAGAAACTTTAAGAATCCAGAAAATTCTCAGTAATAATCTTGACAAAACGTATGGTTTTGACATTTCACATTACCAAAACAAGGAAGATATAAAATGGGACAGTCTGAGTATCGGAAACAAGACCATTCCGCTTGAATTTGTGGTGATGCGTGCGACGATGGGAAACCGTAGTGCCGATAAACATTTTGATGAGTTTTGGCAGCAGGCAAAAAAACACAATCTGATTCGTGGAGCTTATCATTTTTACAGAGCCGATGAAGATCCTGTAATTCAAGCCAATAATTTTCTTGAAAATGTAAAATTGGAAAGTGGTGACCTTCCGCCGATTTTAGATATTGAAAAAATCCCAAGACGAAAATCAAATAAAAATTTGGTTGAAGACTTGAAAATCTGGTGCAAAATTGTTAAAGAAACCTATGGCGAGAAACCCATTATTTACACCTATTATCATTACTACAAAGATTTTCTGAAGGGTGAATTTGACGATTATCCGCTTTGGCTAGCCAATTACAACGACGTGCCTACTCCATCACCTGATGACCAATGGGATTTTTGGCAGTTCAGCGAGAACGGAATCGTTCATGGAATCAATACCAAAGTTGATTTGGATGTTTACAATGGCGGAGTTTGGTCTTTTAAAAGTCTGACTTTGGACTAATTATTTCTTCAGAAATTCAATAATATCTTTATTCAGCTCGTCCGCATTTTCAAACGGAATCATGTGTGTAGCATCATTATAAATTTTCAGTTTTGCATTGGGAATTTGCTTTGACAGTAATTCAGAATGTTCAGGCTTAATGACGTCTTTTTCACCGGCAATCACCAAAACGTCAGATTGAATTTTATTTAAATCATTAGTTGAAATATTCGGTTCTTTCAACATCAATTTAAGCAGTCTTCTTTCGTTGAATTTTTCCGGTTTATTCTCATAATGCATTGCTTTCAGGCTCAATCTGAATTTGCTTACCAATTCTTCATCTACTCCATCAACAGAGGCATTGGCTCCGATGGTAATCAACTTATTTAAGTTTTCAGGATATTTCAACGCAAACTCAAGTCCGGTATTTCCACCGTCGCTCCAACCTGCGATGTTTACTTTTTTCAAGCCTAAATAATCAATTAAAGCTTTAATATCATCTGCAAAAATTTTATAAGTAAAATCGTTTTCAGTTTTATCCGTGCTTTTTCCCTGCGCTCTTGTGTCAACAGCAATAACTTTAAAATACTTTGAAAGTTCGGGAATTTGCTGATAAAAATCTCTGATGCTTCCTGAGTTTCCGTGAAGCAAAAGCAAAGGCTCGCCTTCTCCGTAAGTTTCGTAGTATATGTCTGCATCTCTTAGCTTTAAAACTTTGCCTGCAGAGGCATTTTTACCGTAAATCGATTGTTCAGCTTCCATTTGATACTTGCTTACATCGTAAAAAAGATTTGACAAATTCTTATCATTATCATATTCTTCCTGAGTCTCATTTTTCCCGTTTTTATCGACTTTCACATCGATATTAATTGCTGGTGCTGCAATGGTCATTTTTTTCCAGTCGCCGTAAAATTTTCTCAGATAACCCGTTCTAAAAAGTGCGGCACTGATGTTCAATCTTCCCTCAAACTCTTTTAAAAACTGAATTCCGACAAAAAACTTACCCTGAACCCAAATATTTTTTTCATTGACATCTAAAGTAAAGGTGTCATCTATAATTTTATTCCTGGTCAGCTCCACCGTAATTTCCTCATCTAAAATACTCTCTCCCGGCAAACCATTTTTTTCATTATAAATGGTGTAACGCATGACGATAGGTCGGTCTGCCGTGATGCTTGCAATATTCAGGTGAATATTTTTAATTTTTGATCTTTTACTCGCTTTAAATTCCAAAGCGGTTTCACCTAAAAAATCATCTTTGCTTAACTCTGGTTTTACAGAGTACATCACACTTTTAGTTTTCGTATTTACTCCCCAGTTTTTGTCAACCAGTTTTTTAGGGGCAATTTTTACTTCCTGAATATTTTTGAATTTTTCTTTCAGGAAAATCATCCTGTCGTTTTGTTTAACGAAATCCTGCACGGTTTCTGTATAGCTCTCGTACCCTGCAACATCAATTCTGATTTTAGCAGCAGGATTTACCTTAGACAAATCGATAGAAAACTCTCCTTTCTCATCACTGATGACTCCCACATTTTCTTTTTCAACGCCCACTTTCACATAGGCAATCGGTGTATTTTCTTCTTTGGATAAAACAGTTCCGGAAATTACCTGAGCATGGAGCAAAAAAGCAATGAATAAAAGAATTAAAGTGTTGATTTTCTTCATAATAAAAGTTTGATGCAAAAATCACTATTTGAAGATGAAAACGTTCTTAATTTCTTATTAAATTTAAAGACGCTTTAGTTAAATTATTTAAAAAAAATCACAACAAAGTGAGCTTTTTATTAAAATCACTTAAACGGCTTTCTCTGAATCCATTCAACTGCCGGATTGAGTGATTTAAAAATCTTTTCTATGAATCTATTAATGAGTAAATTATTATGTTTTATTAACCCGAAAATTTCAATGGGCTGTGCACCGATTGTTGATTTTATTTCCAGAGCTGTTCTGCCGAAAATAATCCGGTGAAATTTTTCGTTGATTCCGAATTCTACCATGTCTAAAAGCATATTCAGGTAGATTTGCTTTTCTTTTTGCAGGTCTTTGTCGTACCCAAGAAAATACGTGTCAATATCTTTATTGTTCAGGATTAACGTATAAAAACCAATCAGTTTTTCATTTAAATAATATCCAAAAACTTTAAAATTATCTTCTAAAGATTCTTTCATGCTTTCAAAATGATTTTCGGTGAGAAAAAAGGTATTAAAAGGAGCATTTTCAGCAACATTTTGATATAGAACATTCATTTCTTTCTGATGAATTTTGATGTTCTGAAGATTCATTTCAGATTTTTCAATTCCAGCGATTTTTTTCTTTGCCGTTTTGGCTCTGGTTCGGTATTTTGTGGAAAATGCATTCAGATAATCTTCAAAAGTCAGCCAGCTTTCTTTTAACTTTAAAATCATATTCGGCTGTACCGAAAATTTGTAAAATGGCTGATGATTTTTGCCTAGGAAATATTTAATAAAACTTTCCTGATAATCTTTGTAAATAATCAGAGAGGTCTTCCCTTCCTGTCTCTGCATTTCCTGAACGGCTTCATTCAAAAGTGGAATTACCTGATCAATAGTAATTTTTGACGCATTAAAATAAAATCCGTTTTGCCCGGTCAGCATATTATTCCCCAGAATCATTACGTTTTTACTGAACTTTTTAGCCACAAAATTTTTCACATTGCAAAAAGCTTCATCTTTCTGAAAAGTTTTGTGCTCGATAAAATTCAAATATTGAAATAAGGCTCCGCCAATTAATTGATCAACATGAAAAAATCCAACATAAAAGCATCTCATATTTTCAGGACATGACGTTTCTAAAGTCACGAAATATTCTTTAGACAACATGATATTATGCTGCCCGATTATCTCATTCCAATTATTGGGAATTTCTGATGAAGATTTGTATTTTTTAAAAGTATAAGACATAAAAAAGGCTACAAATGTAGCCTATATTTTAGATTTCAAATTTTTATTTCGGTGTCACAAGATTAAATCCATCGATCGCATACCAACCGCAGATAATTCCACCCATTATGGTGATGGTAATCGTCCAATAGCCGGTATTGATAAAAATATATTTCCAGGATTTCCTTTCAAACATTGCGTTGATAGCAACCAAAGGAAAGACAAAGAAAACTCCTGTCATAAACGAATGCAGCGCACCATGACCAAATGATCTGAAAGCCGTACCGTAATCATGCATAAACGCTATATAGGAAGGTTTAGCTAGGTTTTCATCACCGCCAATCATTCCCATTGCACCAAACTGATGAATGGTTACCATCTGCAGAAAAAAACCAATCATAATTGACAAAATGATGGAGACAATAAATACCATTCCCATGTTTGCGCCCTTCATTTTTTCTTCAGTCAGGCCACATTCTCTCATCCACGCTTTTCCAAAAACCTTAGGATTGTACCAGATAAACCCCATGATTAAAGGGACTAAAGAGGCAAAAAGTATTGCCAGAAAGTTAATTTGTAACATAGTTTTAGAATTTAGTTATTTTCTCAAATCTACATTAAAAAAGTTTACGATGATATATTAACCTTAAAAGCTCTAATATTTCGTATTTTTGCACCACAAAATTTGGATATCAATGAATTACGTTGCGGCTGAGAATCTTACAAAATCTTACGGGATCAAAACTCTCTTTAAAAATATTTCTTTCAACATCAATGAAGGCGACAAAATCGCCATTGTTGCCAAAAACGGAAGCGGCAAATCTACTTTGCTGAAAATTTTAATGGGGAAAGAAATTGCAGACAGCGGCTCGGTAATCATTAATAAAGATATTCAGGTGGTTTTGTTTGATCAGGAAATTGATTTTGAATCTGACCTGACGATTGAAGAATTTATGATGACTCTGGATTCTGCACCTATTTTAGCATTAAAAAAATATCACCATGCATTGCTTTCGGGAAATCCGGATGAGATGGAAACTGCACTGGCTGAAATGGAAATTCATAAAGCCTGGGATCTTGAAAATGAAATGAGCCAAATTCTGTCTCAGCTTAAAATCACAGACTTGACGGCCAAAATGGGAATGCTTTCCGGCGGACAGATCAAACGTGTTGCACTGGCAAAACTTTTAACTGAAACCAGAGCCGAACACCGCCACACTCTTTTAATTATGGATGAGCCTACCAACCACTTGGATGTGGAAATGGTAGAATGGCTTGAAAGCTATTTAAATAAAGCCAAAATCACTCTTCTTCTGGTTACTCACGACCGATATTTTCTTGATGCAGTCTGCGGAATTATCTGGGAAATGGAAGATCAAAATCTATACTTTCACAATGGTTCTTACGCAACTTATCTTGAGAATAAAATGATTCGTGAGGATAATATGAACTCAACCATCGACAAAGCACAAAATCTTTACAGAAAAGAACTGGAGTGGATGCGCAGACAGCCTAAAGCGAGAACTACAAAATCGAAATCGAGACAGGATGATTTCTACGAAACCGAAAAGGTAGCCAAAACTGATACGCGTAAAGAAAAACTGGAACTTGATTTTGAAATGAAAAGATTGGGTAACAAGATTCTGGAACTTAAAGATATTTCTAAAAGTTATGGCGATAAATTATTGCTTAAAGATTTCAGTTATTCATTTCAGCGCGGCGAAAAAGTAGGAATTGTAGGGAAAAACGGTGCCGGAAAATCTACTTTATTAAATATCATCCAAGGTTTTGAGCCGAAAGATTCGGGTGAAATTGAAACTGGAGAAACCATCAAATTCGGATATTTTTCTCAGAAAGGTTTAAAATATAAAGAAGAAGAAAGGGTAATTGATTTTATCAAAGATATTTCAGAAAATTTCCCTTTAGCGAATGGAAGAACCATTACTGCATCCCAATTTTTGAGATTGTTCTTATTTGATGACCAAACACAATATTCGCCAATTTCAAAGCTTTCAGGAGGAGAAAAAAGAAGATTGCATTTGATGTATATTTTATATCAAAATCCGAACTTTTTGATTTTTGATGAACCTACGAATGACCTTGACCTTCCGACTCTGACGGTTTTGGAAAATTTCCTTTTAAATTTTCAGGGAAGTTTGATTATCGTTTCTCACGACAGATATTTTATGGACAGAATTGTTGACCATATTTTAGCATTTGAAGGCGAAGGAAAAATCAAAGATTTTATCGGAAACTTCTCAGAATACAGAGAAAATAAAAAGCTGGAAGACGGAAACCAAAAGAACGAAGATAAAAAAGCAAAAACAGTAGTTGAGAAAGTCGTTGAAAAACCTGTAGAAGTAGTTGTTTCAACACCGCAAGCTCCAAAAAAGAAATTGTCTTTTAAAGAACAACGCGAGCTGGAAACAATTGAAAAAGAAATTCCAGAATTTGAAGCCAAAAGAACAACAATTTTGGAGCAACTGAATAATGAAACTGAATATGAGAAAATTGCAAAACTTTCTGCAGAACTAGAAAGCCTCTCTGAAAAACTCGAAAACCACGAAATGAGATGGCTTGAGCTTCAGGACTAAGATAAATTTAAAATGTGAAGAGCTGTTCAGAAATTGAACAGCTCTTTTTTTATATTGAAGATTATCTGTTCTTAACCATTGTAAAAATACTGTAAGAAAGAAAAGCCATTCCTAATAAGAGAAAGCCATATCTCAGAAATCTATTGTCATCAACCAAAGTAATACCGATGACAACAAACAAAAGACCGATCACTGTAAAACTTGAACTCCTTTTTTTCATAATTTCTTAATTTAGGTCTAAAACTTTTCCTTTCTTAGAACTTTCCAATGCTGCTTCGATGATTTTCATATTTTGTACAACTTCATTTCCGAGCGATGGCAAAGCATATCCGAAAACAATATGTTCGTAGATTTGCTGGTAATAATTCATATAATTTCCGGGTTGGCTTGAAGTCAAAATCCTTTTTGTTTCTGAGTTTTCATCAAAATAATTGAGAATTCCATCAGATTCTTTCAGAGGCTGCATCCAGTCTTCTCCGTACGTTGGGATTGCTCCGGCAACCAATTCGTTCTCCTGATCATCCGTTCGTTCCTGTAAGAAACTTCCTTTATCACCATGAATTTTATAAGCAAAATGTTCTTCTTTGGTAAAAACTGAAGATTTTAATCTTACTCTTACATTATCTTTATAATAAAGCAAAATTTCAAAATAATCATTGGCAAATTCCTCTCCTTTCATCGAAAATACATCTGCAAACAATTTTTCAGGAAAACCGAAAAACTGTGTTGCCTGATCCACAAGATGCGACCCTAGATCATGAACAGAGCCAGAGCCATTTAATTCAGGATTTTCTTTATGCTCTTTTGCACTTGGCTCGGTTCTGAATCTGTCAAAACGGATTTCAACTTCTTTGATTGTCCCTAATTTCCCTTCAGAAATTACCTTCTGCACCTGGAGATAATCTCTATCAAACCTTCTGTTCTGGTAAACACTTAAAAACAGATTTTTAGACTCGGCCAGTCTTACCAATTCTTCGGCTTCTGCAACATTTACAGTGAAGGGCTTTTCAACAATCACATTTTTACCGGCTTCTAAAGCCATTTTCGTAAATTCAAAATGCGTCTGAACCGGAGTATTTACCACAACGACATCAATATCGGCATTCTGAAGCATTTCTTCAACCGAACGATAGATGGTGGCATCAGTATATTTTTCTTTCGACTCTTCTTTTGATCTTTCTACAATTGCAGACATAAAAAACCCCGGATGTTCTTTTAAAAACGGAGCATGAAACACCTTCCCGCTCATCCCAAAGGCACAAAGACCCACTTTTACCAGTTGCATATTTTTTAATTTTAAACAAATATATTTATAAAAAATGTTTTACTGAATACATTTTATAGTCAATACCGTCTGAGCAGTTTCGTGGTATGATAAAAATCACTGATTTTATTTTTAATAATTCTAAATAGTAATAGTTAAATAGTATATTTTTGCGCAATCATAATTCTATTCCAAATAATTAAACTATGAAAAGAAGGATTATCTCCTTAGGTCTTGTCGCTTTAGCAGCATCCGTAAGTGCGCAGATGAAAAATTCTGAATCTGACACCATTAGAATACAAACGATTGAAGATGTAAATCTGCATAAAACAGGAAACCCAAACAAGGCTACCCCATTATCTACCAAATCAAATCTTACGGTAATGGAAACCCCTCAGCCAATTGCTATCGTAACCCACGAAATCATCGAGCAACAACAGGCAAAACAGTTGAGCGATGTATTGCAAAACGTAAACGGAATCTATGTAACCTCATCAAGAGGAAATTCGCAAGACAGTTTTGGAGGTCGTGGTTTCATTTTAGGAAATGACAATATCTTTAAAAACGGAGGAAGAATTAATAGTGGAGTTTTCCCGGAAGTAAGCGGTTTAGAAAGAGTAGAAGTTTTGAAAGGCGCTAATGCGATGCTTTATGGAAATACGGCTGCAGGTGGTGTTGTAAATATGATTACGAAAAAACCAAAATTTAATTTTGGAGGAAGTGTTGCAATGAACGCTGGTAGCTGGAATTCTTACAAACCTACCGTAGACGTTTACGGCCCTCTATCTAAAAACATTGCTTTTAGAGTAAACGGAGCTTACGAAAACGCTGAAAGCTTCAGAGATGTTGTAAAATCAGAGAAATTCTATTTCAATCCTTCATTTTTATTCAACTTAGGTAGCAAATCTCAGTTGATTGTTGAAGCAGATTATCTTAAAAATGATTTCACTCCAGATTTTGGTATTGGATCTATTACCAATAAAGACCAAAGTTATAAACTAATCGACTGGTTACCTAGAAACACATTTTTTGGCACAGACTGGCAATACCAAAATGTTCAACAAGCATCGACGACTGTAACTTTTAATCATCAGCTGAGCGAAAAATGGACACTTAATGCAATCGGTTCTTACCAGAATTTCACGAAGGATTATTTTTCGACAGAAAGAACAAGTTGGGCATATGTAGCAAAAGTAGATCCAAACAGATTATCTTGGACGGCACCATTAAACAAAACTTATAACGAGCAAAACTACGGTTCTGCACAGGTGAATATAAATGGAGAGTTTAATACAGGAACGATCAACCATAAAGTTCTTGTAGGCGCAGATGCAGATTATTCACAATCTGATGCTTACGCTTATAATCTGATAAACGCACCACAAAACATATTATTTTTGGACGATCCAAGCACTTGGGATAATGGAAGTTTAGCGATGCCAGAATCTACTTTAAATACTAACACCAGAACTACAACAAGAAGAGTTGGTGCTTATGCGCAGGATTTGGTAAGTTTAACTAAAGAATTTAAGGTCTTGGCAGGAATACGTTGGTCTTATATTGAAAATATGCCTTCATTAAAAACCACATTTCCTACAGCAAAGGATGCACAAAGCAAAAGTGTAGTGCCAAATTCTGAGACCTCAGATATGGCCATTTCTCCAAAACTAGGTTTAATCTACGTACCAAACGATAACCTTTCAGTTTTTGCAACTTATACCAATTCTTTTGCAGCAAATGCAGGAGTAGACGCTTTCACATTTGAGTCTCTGAGACCTTCACTTGTAGACCAATTTGAAGTGGGGGCAAAGAAAAATCTTTGGGGTAATGCAGTGGCGGTAAATCTTTCTGTTTATCAAATTTTATACAGAGATTATTATCAAACCTTTGTAGAAGCCAACGGACTTGCTTCTATAGACCCAAGAAACCTTAGAGAATTTGTAGGTAAAATGAGAAGTCGCGGTGTAGAACTAGACATCACAGGAAATCCTATGCCTAACTTATCTATAATCGCAGGTATTTCTTATAACAATGCGGTATACCTAGACACTCCAGATAAAGTAGGATATGTAGAAAACCAAAGATTGGTAAGAACACCCGCAACTACAGCCAACGCATCTGTTTTTTATACTTTCACTCAAGGAGTTAAAGGATTAAAAATTGGAGCATCTGCATACTACATTGGTGATCGTTTGGCTGGATGGAACGATACTAAAACTGGAGCAAACAGTCTAGCAGCCAGAAATGGAGTGAGCAGAGGTTTTGAAATTAAAGATTATACTACCGTTTCATTATCTGTAGGTTATGATTGGAAGAAATTTTCATTACAAGGAAAAGTGGGGAATTTATTTGATGTAGAAAACTATAATGTACATGAAAATTATTCTGTAAATCCTATTACACCAAGAAACTACTATTTCACATTAACATATAGACTTTAAAATTTAGAATTTTATAAATTAAAATTTCTATAATCAAAGTGGAAGTTGCATTTTTGCAGCCTCCACTTTTGAAATTTAAAAACAACCAATAAAATATGGATAAGATAAAGGACACCAAAAGTTTTATGAGAATTACTCACCGTTATTTAGGATTCTTCATGGCCGGAATAATGGCGATTTATGCTTTAAGCGGAATTCTTTTGGTTTACCGGGATACAGATTTTCTGAAAAAAGAGAAATTCTATGATAAAGTAATTGCTAAAAATCTTTCTGAAAAAGAATTGGAGAAAGAATTGAAGATGAAGAATCTTGAAATCAAAAAGACCGAAAATAGTATTTTATATTTCAAAGACGGAACATACAATTCAGCGACCGGACAGGCAAAATATACAAAAAAAGAACTCCCTTTTGTGATAGATAAAATGACCAAACTTCACAAGGCAAAATCCGCTGACACACTTTCACCATTAAATACATTTTTTGGAGTCTGTCTTTTCTTCTTTGTCATCTCAAGTTTCTGGATGTTTAATATGAAAAGTAAGCCTTTCAAACGAGGAATTAAATTCGCCGTGGCAGGTCTTATCGTTTCACTTATTTTATTGTTTATTTAGATTACATATTTTTTATAATTTTAGTTAAAATTTTAATAGTTATTGTTAACAGTTTGATGTGCTTTTTTTCACATAAATGAGTATCGTCAAGCTTTATGGCACATTTATTGAACTGAACTGGATATTAAAAAATTAACATAAACTTATTAAAATTATAAATTATGAAAAAGCTAATTTTTACAGGAATATTAGCTGTTGCAGGATTCACGGCTACAGCAAACGCACAAATTCAAGAAGGAAACTGGATGGTTGGTAGTAGCTTACTTTCGAGCAACTTTGGTTTAAATACAGGTGCAGGTTATGATATTAAACTTCAGCCAAGAGCAGCATATTTTATTAAAGACAACGTTGCATTAGGGGGTTATGTAACTTTAGGGTTTTCTAAGCCAGGTGCAGGAGCTTCAACACAATTTGATTATGGTGTAGGTGCTCTAGGCCGTTACTTTTTATCTCCGGGAGAAAAAGGTGTTGACAATTTGTTAAACCACGGTAGATTTTTCTTAGAAGGTAATGTAGGTGTTGGCGGATTCAATGTTGAAAACGGGATTTCTACTACTGGATTAGACTTCGGTGTTGGACCAGGTTACTCTTACTTCATTACTCCAAACATTGGTGTTGAAGGTTTAGTAAAATACAACGGTGTTACAGGTTTCGGAAATGAAGGATTAACTTCAAGAATCAGTTTCAACGTAGGTTTCAGTATCTATTTACCAACATCTAAAGCAAAAGCAATTGCTAACGACGTGAAATAATTGAATATTTTATACCATATACAAAAGCGGCTCGGAAAAATTTCCGAGCCGCTTTTTCAAATTAAAACTAAACTATATAATAAATAAAAAATCTAAGCCTGTTATTTATTGGGCTGAGGAGTAAAACGCAGATAAGGTTTAACCTCGGTAACGCCTTTCGGAAAAATATTTCTTGCTTCTTCAGTAGAAATTGATGGCGGAACAATTACATCGTCACCATCATACCAATTGGCAGGAGTTGCAATTTTGTGAGAATCTACCAACTGCAGAGAGTCTAAAACTCTCAGAATTTCATTAAAATTCCTTCCCGTTGAAGCTGGATAAGTGATAATCAATCTTACTTTCTTGGCAGGATCGATAATCAGTAAAGAACGAACTGTTGCTGTCAGCGAGGCATTCGGATGGATAAAATCATACAGCTCTGAAACTTTCCTATCTTTATCGGCAATAATGGGAAACTGCACGTCAGCATTTTGAGTTTCGTTGATGTCCTTGATCCAGTTTTTGTGGTCTTCTACTCCATCAACACTTATTGCGATTACTTTTGTATCTCTTTGATCAAAATCTGATTTCAGTTTTGCGGTATAGCCCAATTCAGTAGTACAAACCGGAGTATAATCTGCAGGATGGGAAAATAAAATTCCCCAAGAATCTCCAAGATATTCGTAAAAATCTATATTTCCGATAGTTGTATCTGCCTGAAAGTTGGGTGCGGTATCTCCTAGCTTGATTGACATACGATATTGTTTTATTAGTCTACAAATTTAATAGACTTTTTGTAACTGGCAAAATTTTTGCTAAAGAATTTATTTATAATTTTGAAAAAAATGTTTTTATGGAATATGGATTAAGCTATGTAGATACCGTTTATAAAGTTTTACAAAATTGGTATATCGCCTTTGCAAAACTTACTCCGAAGCTGGTAGTGGGTATTCTTGTGTTTACATTATTCTTAGTAACAAGTAAATACCTTAGTAAACTTGCGGTAAAAATCATGCACAAGCTTTTTCCGAAAAGTAAAAATGAAGGATCTGTTATTACAATTATCAATGTTTTCAGATTTATCATTATTCTTATGGGAACCTTTATCGCTCTAGAAATTATGGGGTTCAGCGGTTTCCTTTGGAAATTTATCGGAAGTTTGGGAGTTGCCGGGGTTATCGCCGGGGTTGCTTTAAAAGATTTGGTTTCGAGTATATTTTCAGGAATGCTGATTGGAATTGATAAGGCCTTTAAAGTCGGAGATTACATTACCATCGGAAATCATTCCGGAACAGTGCAGGACATTGGTTTTTTAACCACAAAATTGATTACCGACGACGGAAAGAAAGCATACATCCCGAATCAGGTTATTTTTAATGCTCCTTTTTATAACATTACAGCATCACCACAGCGAAGAATTATTTTAGATTTTGAAATTCCTGCTGATGAAGATATTGTGAAAGCACAGGAAAGCATCAATCATGTTATTCTCAGTCAGGAATATATTGATAAGCAAGATAAGGTGGAAGTAATTTTCACAAGTTTAAAACAGGGAGTGTTTAACTTACAGGTGAAATTCTGGATGAAAGTCAGCGAAAATATGGGGCATGTGAAAAGTGATATTTTAATGAAAATAAAACGTAGTCTCGATGAACAGGGAATTCCATTAGTAACTCCCACGAGCATTAATATTACCAATACTCCGGCAATTGAGCCACCGAAAGAGAATCTTGAATAATCGATTTTTTGCCACGAATATCCGAATAATATTTCATTGATTTTGTCATTTAATTATTCGTGCATTAGTGGCAGATCATATTTTCAGAAACTAAAACTAAATGAATTAAATTTTCAGTTTCATTAGTAATTTCGGCAAACAAAAAAACCTTCCAAAGAGGAAGGTTTCATATTTTAAACTAAATTCTTAATTATTTAGATAAAGAAGAAGCGTGGATCAACATATCAACTAATTTGTTTGAGTAACCCATTTCGTTGTCATACCAAGAAACAAGCTTCACAAAGTTAGGAGAAAGCATAATACCAGCATCTTTATCGAAGATTGAAGTTCTCTTATCTCCGATAAAATCCTGAGAAACTACAGCATCTTCAGTATATCCAAGAATACCTTTCAATTCACCTTCAGAAGCAGCTTTGATTACAGCACAGATTTCTTCATAAGAAGCACCTTTTTCAAGTCTTACTGTTAAATCTACTACAGAAACGTCAACTGTTGGTACTCTGAAAGACATACCAGTCAATTTTCCGTTCAATGAAGGAATTACTTTTCCTACTGCTTTTGCAGCACCTGTAGAAGAAGGAATAATATTATTTAAAGCAGCTCTACCACCTCTCCAGTCTTTCACTGAAGGACCGTCAACAGTTTTCTGAGTAGCCGTTGTAGCGTGTACAGTTGTCATCAAACCTTCTACGATTCCGAAGTTATCGTGAATTACTTTAGCCAAAGGAGCTAAACAGTTTGTAGTACAAGATGCGTTTGATAAGATTTTGATATCGTCAGTCAATTCTTTGTGGTTCACACCCATTACAAACATTGGCGTATCATCTTTAGAAGGAGCAGAAAGAATTACTTTTTTCGCACCAGCATTGATGTGTGCAGTAGCACTTTCTTTATCTAAAAATAAACCTGTAGATTCTACGATGTAATCAGCACCTATTTCGTTCCACTTCAAGTTGTTTGGGTCTCTTTCTGCAGTAACTCTGATTTTTTTACCGTTTACTACAAGGTCATTACCTTCTACAGAAACTTCGCCCGGGAAAATACCGTGTACAGAATCATACTTTAACATGTAAGCCATGTATTCTGCATTAATAAGGTCATTGATACCAACGACTTCGATGTTGTCTCTTTCAGTCATTGCTCTGAAAACAAGACGACCGATTCTACCAAACCCGTTAATACCTACTTTAATTGTTGACATAATTGTTTTGATTTATTTAATTATATAATATTTAGATTGCTAAAATTTCTGAAATCAGCAAAAGATCTTTATTGATTTCGTTGTGTTTTTTAATGGCCTCTTCGATTGGTGTGTACACAATTTCATTTGAACGCATTCCTGCCATCACGCAGTTTTCCCCATTCATTAGTCCGGTTACGGCACCAAAGCCCAGTCTGCTCGCCAAAACCCGGTCGGCACAACTCGGTGAACCCCCTCTTTGAATATGACCTAAAATAGCCACACGAATATCATAATCCGGAAACTCTTTCTGAGTCTGTTCAGCTAATTCATAGATGTTTGCCAACTTCTCACCTTCTGCAACGACAACGATGCTTGATGATTTCCCTGTTTTTTCTGCATTTCTGAAATTGGTGAACAATTCATCCATGCTGTCTTTTTTCTCAGGAATCAAAATATCCAAAGCTCCGGTTGCCAAGCCACTGTTTAATGCAATAAAACCGGCGTCGCGACCCATCACCTCAACAAAGAAAACTCTGTTGTGAGAAGTCGCCGTATCACGAATTTTATCGATGGCATCCATTGCTGTATTCAAAGCGGTATCGAAACCAATTGTATTGTCCGTTCCGAAGATGTCGTTATCAATAGTTCCTGGCACACCGATTACTCGGATTCCGAATTCTTCATTGAAAATCTTAGCTCCAGTGAACGTTCCGTCACCTCCGATACACACCAAACCGTCAATTCCGTATTTTACGCAATTGTCGTAGGCTTTTTGACGGCCTTCTTTGGTTCTGAATTCTTTGGATCTGGCAGATTTTAGAATAGTTCCACCCTGGTTGATTATATTTTTCACAGAACGAGGTCCCATTTTCAGGAAATCATCATGAATAAGACCATTGTAGCCTTCTCTCACTCCGTAACATTCGATATTGTAATAATTAGCAGTTCTTACGACCGCCCTTAATGCTGCGTTCATCCCCGGAGAGTCACCTCCCGAAGTAAGAACTGCAATTTTTTTTACAGCACTTTCTTTCATTTAGTAAAAAATTTCAAACACAAATTTACAAAAACAAGTTCAGATAATCGTAGTATCTTGACAATAGTTTTCATCCTTTGGTATCCTGTAATTTTAAAGTAAATTGTTGAAGGAATAATTTACATTTTCAGTTTATAAAAATCGAAGCTGTATTTTTTCACCAATTCTTTTCAGTTAAATATTTCCAATATCGTTTCGGAACATGCTGAATGTGCAGTTTTAAATTTTTTCTTTCTACAATATTGGTTTTGAAAAAATACCGTTGCCACAGCTTTTGGTATTGATTTTCTTCATCATGAAATTTATCCTGATATTTTTTCAGATCCAGTTTTTCTTCGGGATAAAAGAAATCACAGGTTTCCAGATCATAAAGAATTCCGTAATTTCTTTTGAGATCATAAATCATCCACTTCTGATCCTGGTAACGGTCTTTAAAGTGTTTTCTAATTAAAGGCAAAACATTGAAATCCGGTTCAATTTTAGCAAAAAAGACCTCATCCTGCATTTTTTCAAATCTCACAAATGCCGTCATCCGATGTCTTTCTCTACTTACAGATTTTGAAATTTTAGCAATTCTCAAAATATCCTGATCTGCATAATTCTGGAGAATATTTTCTTTTGGATATTGAATCGATTGCCTTACCGCAGACAAAATAATTTGCTCTAAATCTGATTCTTCAGACAAAAAAACTTTCACCAGTTCATGAATGCCAGACTTACCAATATTTACTTCTAATTTATTTAAAACTTTTTCCGATTTTGCTTCCTGCGTGATCACTTCATGAATTTCTGCAAAAATATTTTCCTGATGAAATCTTTCTCTTGAAACAATTTCCACATCTTTATACTTATACTCGAAAACTTCGAATATAGCAGTAAAAAGTCCGTCGAAACTGCCGTCGTAGAGTAATGTGGTCATTTTGAGTTGGAGGGTTGGAGGGTTGGAGGGTTGAAGAGGTTTTAGAGTTTTAGAGTTTTAGAGTTTTAGAGTTTTAGAATAAACTGATTTTTCAAGTAAGGATTATTAGTGAAATTCGTGAAAAACATTTGTGCTATTTGTGTTTGAAATTATTCTTTATAACAAACCAGTTTTAATTCATTTTCATCAATTTCAAGATAAAACTGGCCAACTTTCTCTATTATCAATTTAATTTCTTCTAAATTTTGAATATTATCAGAATCAACAATTTTTGGGAATATCAAATACTCAATTTCTTTATACTCAAGCCAGCCGCCTAAAGAATTACTGCCTTCAAATCCGTTTAGCCAATAGTCAAATTCAAAAGTACTATCTTCATTAATAAATAATTCTCCAATGTTATCATTTTGGATTTTTTTGAATTGAATTTTAGTAAAGTCTTCAGTATTTTCTATAATTGTTTCAATCAATCGAATCCATTTAGAATTTGACATCAAGTGTTGAGAGAATTGAGCAACAGCTTTTTCGATAACTCTAATTTTCTGTTCATCGTACTTTAAGGCTTTTTTAGTTCTCATCATTAGAAAAGTGTCAATTGCTTCGAAAACTGATCCTGAAATTTAGAAGTGCTTCCGCCAATTAAAAGTTTTTTCAGATTTAAATCTGTTAAATGTCTCAGGAAAATGTTTCCGGCATTAAAATCAATAAAATATTTTGCACGGTTTACGGCTGCTCCTAATTTTTGTAGATGCTCAATCGTTAAAACCTGGAAACGTCTCGCTGAAACAATTTTCTTCGCAGTTTTCACTCCAATTCCCGGAATTCTGAGAATCATCTGATAATCTGCAGACTGAAGATTGATAGGAAACTGATCCAAATGCCTCAAAGCCCAGCTTAATTTAGGATCAACTTCCAAATCCAAAAATGGCATATGCGGATCTAAAATTTCATCAGCTTTAAAACCGTAGAAACGCATCAGCCAATCCGATTGATACAAACGATTTTCTCGAAGCATAGGAACTGCCGTCGTTAAAGCAGGTAATCTAGTATCTTCCAAAACAGGAACATATCCTGAATAATACACTCTTTTAAGATTGTAATTTTTATAAAAATGATCCGCAACTTTGATAATCTGTAAATCATTTTCATTGGTTGCGCCCACAATCATTTGTGTAGACTGACCTGCCGGAGCGAACTTCGGAACTTTTCTGAATATTTTCTTTTCTTCTTTATACTGTGTAATGCCTCCTTGAATATATTTCATCGGATTGAGCATATCCTGTCGGTTTTTTTCGGGAGCCAATAATTTCAATCCACTTTCTGTCGGAATTTCAATATTGATAGACAGTCGGTCTGCATACAAAGCTGCTTCCTGCATCAGTAGATCACTTGCTCCGGGAATTGATTTTAAATGAATATATCCGTTAAAATTTTCTTCGAGACGCAGTTTTTTTGCCACACGCACCAAACGTTCCATTGTCGTGTCGGCATTTTTGAAAATTCCTGAACTTAAAAATAACCCTTCAATATAATTTCTGCGGTAAAAATTAATCGTCAAATCTACAACTTCTTCCACTGTAAAAGCCGCTCTTTTTATATCGTTAGAACTGCGGGAAACGCAATACGCACAATCGTAAATGCAGTGATTGGTTAAGAGAACTTTTAAAAGAGAAACACATCGGCCGTCTTCTGTATAGGTATGACAAATTCCGCTTGCAGAACTGTCTCCCAATGCGCCTTTTTTATTCTTCCTGGAGCCTCCACTGGACGAACATGACACGTCATATTTCGCAGCATCGGCAAGGATTTCTAACTTTTCTTTCAGACGGTCAAAATTCATAATTCAAGTACTTTGTTAAAATTCTTCGAACACATAAGCCACATTAGGTTAAAATAAATTTTTTAAAATATTTAGAACACATTAGAGATAATCAAAGATTTTCAAAATCTTATGGGTTCTTTTATAAATATCAATCAAAACTAAGTCGACTGATGTGTTGAAAACTTCTGTGTCTTTTTCTGGTTTAAAGCATTTTAATATTCAAAAGTAAATCCAAAATTGAGAAATATCACTCTTTTTTCAACGAACTTATCCACAATAGGCACAAACAAATTTACTATATTTACCATCATTAATTTATGCGTGAAATCGTAAACGGCCGATTCCGCTTCTGTATATCAAAAAACAACTCACTATATGAATCATCAACCGGTAGAAGGTTTTTCTAAACTGACCAAGCAGGGGAAAATTGACTGGCTTGTCAATGAATATCTCGAAGGAAACACAGATTATCAAAATATACTTAAACAATACTGGAACGAAAATACAGATCTTCAGAAGCTCCACGATGAGTTTTCTGAAAACACAATTTCCAATTTTTATATGCCTTACGGAATTGCCCCAAACTTCCTGATTGACGGAAAACTATTGGCTTTACCGATGGCAGTTGAAGAAAGTTCGGTAGTTGCAGCCGCTTCAAAAGCTGCGAAATTCTGGATCGATAAAGGAGGCTTTAAAACAACCATTATCAACACCAAAAAATTAGGTCACACTCACTTTATCATTGATGTGGAATCTCATAAGCTTCAGCACTTTTTTAATTTTAAATTAAAGAAAAAATTATTTGAAGCCACAGAAAGCATCACGGCAAACATGAGAAATCGTGGCGGCGGAATTTTAGAAATAAAATTAGTCGATAAAACCGCTGAAATGCCTAATTATTATCAGCTTAAAGCAAGTTTTGACACGGTAGATTCTATGGGTGCCAACTTCATCAATTCTTGTCTTGAACAGTTTGGTAAAACTTTAAAAGAAGAAATTTCTCTTGAAGAAGATTTCACACAGGAAGAAAAAGATTCTTTACAGGTGGTGATGAATATCTTATCCAATTTCACTCCGGATTGTATTGTGAGAGCCGAAGTTTCATGTAAAATTGAAGATCTAAAAGACGACAGCGGAATTTCAAACGAAGAATTTGCCAGAAAGTTCAAGCAGGCCGTAACGATCGCTGAAATCGAACCTTTCCGTGCAACGACTCATAACAAAGGAATTATGAACGGAGTTGATGCCGTAGTCATCGCAACCGGAAACGATTTCAGAGCAACCGAAGCTTGTGCACATGCTTACGCAGCAAGAGACGGAAAATATTCTTCACTGACGCATTGCACGATTGACAATGGAATTTTCAGATTCTGGATTGACCTTCCAATTTCCGTAGGTGTTGTCGGTGGTTTGACGAATCTTCATCCTTTGGTAAAATTCTCTTTGGCCTTACTTGGAAAACCATCTGCTCAGGAATTGATGAGTATTTTGGCGGTTTCAGGACTGGCTCAGAATTTCGGAGCACTTCGCTCTTTGGTGACGACAGGTATCCAGAAGGGTCACATGAAAATGCATTTGTTTAATATATTAAATCAAATGGGTGCAACGGAAGCAGAGAAGCAACATTTCGTAACATACTTTAAAGATAAAACGGTAACGCATCATGAAGTAATTGATGAGTTCAACAGACTAAGAGCGCAATAATGTTACAGATCGTAGGATCAATTGTCTTTATTTTCTTTGGAATATTTTTAAAAATACAAAAAAACAAGAATTTCAAAGGTTAAGAAAATTCTCCATCTTTTTCGGTCTTCTCGGAATTTTGATATTGATTGGTGGAATTATTTTAAAATATCTTAAAACTCAATAATGAAAAAAGGTCTTTTATTTTTCATTCTGATTTCTTCAATTTGTTTTTCGCAGCAGAAAAATGTAAAAATAACTAATCTGCAACCTAAAACTGAAGATTTCAATTTTCCTAAAATCGCTTATCCTGAAAAACCTTCAGTAGAAAATAAAATCAACACCTTTTTGCAGGTTGATCAGCTTGAATATGTTCCCGGCTCAGAGGTAAGTCCTTCGAAACTGGTTTCATCAGGAAAAACTTCGTATTCCAACTACGTTTATTTTTATGGTTGGGGAAAATTGGAAACTCCAAAGAATATTCTGAGTATCGCCATCGACGGAGAAGCTTCCGGTGCATATCCTGAAGGGTTTTCTAGCTGGAAAAATTTTGATTTGAGAACCGGAAATTTTATCAATGCTAAAGATTTATTTCAACCAAATTCGGTCAAAACTATCGAGAATTTAATTCAGAAAAACGTCAAAAAAGAGGTTAATGATTTTCTTGCTCAGTTAAAAACAGAAAAGAATCCTTCGGAAGAAGTTTCAGAGCAAATTTCTATGTATGAAGATTGTTTTACTGATTTTACATTAGAAGGAATTGAATATTATTTTGCAAAAGATAAAATCAGATTTATTGCAGGAAGATGTTCTAATCATGCGATGAGAGCGCTGGATGATTTGGGGAGCCATGTTGTTGAATTTTCGTACAGAGAGTTAGAAAAACATTGGAGTTCTTATGCGAAAAATCTATTGTCAAATTCAGAAAAAACTGACAAAACCAGTCTTGACAACAAATTATATAAAGGAAAAATTGATGGAAAGTATCCAATCACAGTTTTGATTAATCAGGTGTATGCAGACGGTTCTTTTTCTGCAAAATACTGGTACGACAAGAATAAAAAACTCATTCAGTGGGATGGAAAACTGAAAGGTAATCATATCTCCATCATAGAAAACGATTATTACAGCGAAGAAACGAATCAATGGATTTTCAAAGCTTTGGTTGAAGCAGATGTACAGGGAAATAAAATCGTTGGAACCTGGCAGGATTATAAAACAAAAAAATATTTAAAAATAGAATTAGAAGAATTATAAAATGAAAACAATTACCCTCATCTTCGGAGCTACTTACGGAATGTTATCCGTAATTTTAGGCGCTTTCGGAGCACACGCCTTAAAAAAAATATTATCTGTAGAAAGACTGGAAAGTTTTGAAACAGGAGTAAGATATCAAATGTATGCTGCATTCTTTTTGCTGATTGCAGGTTACATTCTAAAATTTGACACCTCATCTCAAAAATGGATTTCCATTTTAATGATTGCCGGAACAATGCTGTTCTCATTCAGCATTTACGGATTGAGTTTACAGGATTATTTGGGAGTAAATTTGAAGTTTTTAGGGCCGATTACTCCGCTTGGAGGATTGTTTATGATTTTGAGTTGGCTGATGCTGATTTTTTATTTTGTAAAGAATAAGATTTAATTGCTATAAAAGTCTTCGACAAGTTCAGACTGACAGGTCAATCGTTAGCAAGTAGTATTAGCAATGTCATGCTTAGCCTGTCGAAGCATCCGTTAATTTTCTGGCAAAATTTTGCGTAGAAAATATCACAACACACTTTCTACAAATGATGATCGTAATTTTAAAATAAATTAAAATGAAAATCAACAGAAGACGTCGCTTAATACGAACCTTTAATCTTTTAGACCAACCCATAAGATTCAATCCTTTTGTATTCAGCCGTACTTTTTTTATGTGGGCAATTACAGGTCTGGTTGGTGGAATTATCGCAGGATTATATTGGATTGTCTTGGAACATTTCACAGAATTTTTACATCAGTTTCGTGGTTGGATGGTCATTCCAACCATGGCGATTTGTGGTTTATTGGCTGGTTTGGTGATTCATCTTATCGGAGATCCGGGAGAAATTCATTTGATCGTTAACAATATCAGATTTAATAAAGGAAAACTCGAGCCGAAGAATAATCCTTCCATGATTTTGTCGTCACTTTTTTGTGTGGCCTCGGGTGGAAGTCTTGGCCCGGAAGCCCCTTTGGTCCAGGTTACCGGTTCTACCGGAACTTATTTAGGGAAACTGTTCAGATTAAAAGGTGAAGAATTACGTTCTTTAAGTATTGCAGGAATGGCTTCAGGTTTTACAGCTCTTTTCGGGGCACCGCTTGGCGGCAGTTTGTTCTCTCTGGAAATCTTGCATCATAAACACGCTGTAGAATATTACAAAGCTATTATTCCGGCATTGGTGGCCAGTTGTTTCAGTTACCTGATGTTTGCTTTGATTATTCATTTGGGAATTGGGGCGACGTGGGATTTGAAAGCCTATCATTACACCGGAGTTTACGATTTTGCATACGCAGCAGCTTTTGGAATTGCAGGAACTTTATTTGGCTGGATATTTATTTTTGTGGTTAAAGTTTTCAAGAAAGTTTTCGAATACAGAAAATTCGTAATCTACATTAAAACTTTGGTGGGCGGAATTTTGTTAGGAATTATTGCGTTCTATTTTCCACTGACAAGATATTTCGGGCATCATGAAGTGAATGAACTCATCAATGGGAATTACACTTTGAATTTTTTAATCATCATTTTAATTTTCAAAATTTTAGCGATTGCCATTACCGTAACTTCCGGGTGGAGAGGCGGATTTATTATTCCGTTGTTCTTTGTGGGAACAACTTTAGGATTAATTATTCATCATCTGTTTCCAACCGTTGATACTACTTTAGCGATTGTAAGCTGCATGGCTGCAATCAATGCTTGTGTCACAAGAACCCCGATGAGCACAACGATAATTCTTGGAACTTTAACGGGTTTTACCTATTTCGTTCCGATACTTTTTGCAAGTTTAACAGGTTATTTTCTGGCTCCTAAAATTCCGTTTATCGGTTCGCAGTCGTAGAAATTATCTGAGGAATAATTTAGAAATTGAATCATTAAGGTTTAAGAAGTTAAGAATATTTACGTGATATTCACTTAAACTTCCGTAGAGGTTAAAAATTTAAGTCTGCTTTTAATTACATTTAAACTCAATTTTCCAAAAAAACTTCGTTAAAGTTTAAGCATTAATCATCAAAATATTTAAAAAGACGAATAGACTTTTAATTTTCGTGCTAATAATCTTGAACTTCCGTGTCTTTTTATTAAATTTGTCAACCTTTAAAAATTAAAATATAATAATAAAAATAATATGAATCTTCACGAGTATCAATCAAAAGAGATTTTATCAAAGTACGGAGTAGCAATACAACGTGGTTTCGTGGCTAATAACGTAGACGAAGCTGTAGCTGCTGCTGAAAAACTTACTGCTGAAACCGGAGCTCAGGCTTGGGTTGTAAAAGCACAAATTCACGCAGGTGGTCGTGGTAAAGGTGGCGGTGTAAAGTTTTCTCCGAACATGGATAAATTGAAAGAAAACGCTCAAAACATCATCGGAATGCAACTCATCACGCCTCAGACTTCTGCTGAAGGTAAATTGGTAAATTCTGTATTGGTAGCAGAGGATGTATATTATCCTGGAGAATCTGAAACTAAAGAATTTTATGTTTCTATTCTTTTAGACAGAGCTGAAGGTAAAAATACAATCGTATATTCTACTGAAGGTGGTATGGACATTGAGCACGTTGCTGAAGTAACGCCTCACTTGATCCACAACGAATTGATCGATCCTACTTTGGGTCTTCTGGGTTTCCAGGCTAGAAAAATTGCTTTCAACCTAGGTCTTGAAGGAAATGCGTTCAAAGAATTTACAAAATTCATCACTTCTTTATACAATGCGTATGTAGGAATTGATGCTTCTTTATTCGAAATCAACCCGGTTTTAAAGACTTCTGATAACAAAATTATCGCTGTAGATGCTAAAGTAACTTTGGATGGTAACTCATTGTTCCGTCACAAAGATTTAGCTGAATTAAGAGATACAAGAGAAGAAGATCCATTAGATGTTGAAGCTGGTGAAGCTGGTCTTAACTTCGTAAAATTAGATGGTAACGTTGCTTGTATGGTAAACGGAGCTGGTCTTGCAATGGCTACTATGGATATCATCAAATTATCTGGTGGTAACCCTGCAAACTTCCTGGACGTTGGTGGTACTGCTGATGCTGCAAGAGTACAGACTGCTTTTGAAATCATCTTAAGAGATCAAAACGTAAAAGCAATCTTGATTAACATCTTCGGAGGTATCGTAAGATGCGACAGAGTTGCACAAGGTGTTGTAGACGCTTACCATGCTATGGGAAGCCTTCCGGTTCCATTGATCGTGAGATTGCAGGGAACTAATGCTGTAGAAGCTAAAAGATTAATTGACGAGTCTGGTCTTCCGGTACACTCAGCAATTACTTTAGAAGAAGCTGCAAACAAAGTAAAAGAAGTTTTAGCTTAATATTTAACTAAGATTTATCAATACACAATCCGTTTTCGAAAGAAAGCGGATTTTTTTGTTAGCATTTTCCGCAAAAAAACCATTTAAATCTTATTTAAATGGCACATTGGGAACATAAACTTCTCATCATTAAGTTTGAAATGGTGTTTCTAATCATTTCAAAACTCAGTATATCTTATTAGTAGTGTAAAAATTAAAATAAAAACGATGAAAGCTATTTTAAAGAATAAGTTTTCATGGTTATTAGTTTACACAAAGGTTCTAAATTATTTAACATAAAAAAATACCACTTAAGGCGTATTTTTATGGAAAATTAATTACTTTTATTTCTATATCACCATTATGAAAAAATCCGAGGAAAAACATCCACTCGTAGACGTCTGGAATATTTATCCCGGAACCCGAAGAAGTGATCAAATACTAGAAAAACCTTCTATAGAGCTTATTATCGGAGAGATGTTTGCTATCGGAGAATACTATTATTACGTATTAAATCTCAACAACAGTACAATTACGAATCATCACGAAAGCATTCTCAAAATTCATGGATTAAAAAACTACCCCTTACATCTCAAAGAACTTATCGACCTTATTCATCCGGATGACATTCCATTCGTGATAAAAGCCGAACAAACTGTGGTCAATAAAATTCTGGAAATTGGTAAAGAATTTCAATTATATTTAAAACCAAGCTACTGCTTCAGAATGAAAACGGCCAAAGGAAATTATGAGCTTTTTCATCATCAGGCGATTCATACTTTTGAAGACGAAAATCATCAATTGGTACAGTCCATTAACATACACACCAATATCCACCACATCACCAGCGAGAATTCCAACACAGTTTTGATTACAGGAATTGAACCAAGAAAAGATTTTTATCCGATTAAAATTAATCAAAATTTGCTTTCAGCTTCAACGCAAGAAAACAATCTCACCAAACGGGAAACCGAGGTTTTATCATTCATTGCCAAAGGCTATTCAGGAAAAGAAATTTCCTCTATCTTAATACTTTCAGAACATACAATTCGTACCCACAGAAGAAATATTTTAAGCAAAACCAATTGCAGAAACAGTAAAGAATTGGTTAAAAAAGCTTTTGATTTTGGATTGATTTAGTCTGATTTAAATTTAAAACTGACAAATCTCACGATATTATTTCGGCGTAAAACTTGTACCTTTATCAATGATGGAAGAGCATATTTTACAACCCAGATTTAAAAATTCACAACATTTCAAAGAATTTTGGACGACAGGAAACGGAAAACAACTGATTGATTTTTCAGGAGCAGAAGTCAGCTTCAAAGACTTCGAAAAATTCTCTCATTTCTTTTATCATGTAGACGAAATTGGTGATGAGGTTGTAAAAGATGTTTATTTCACTAAAAAATACAGCGAAGCATCAAGAGAGATTGAAAACTACATCCGAAATGGAGTTTCAGACAACGAAAATATTCCCGAAAGCGTAAAAAAACTTTTTAAGCAAACACAAGCCCTCCCAGACTGGCTTGATTTAAGTTTAATAAAAAAAGGTGCTGAGCTTTGCATGCGCTGTAACCTTGATTCTTTGATTTCTCTTCGCGATTACTGCCTGATCGGTGGTTATGATTACGCTTACCTCAACAAACCGTTGGTTGCAACAGAAGCATTGAAAAAAGGTGCCGTAAAAAGGCTTTCAGAAACTTTAGATTTTTGGGTAAATGTGACTCGTTACGACGCATTGGAAATTCACAAAAAAGGCTATGAGTTTGCGGTAAAAACCAGGCTCATTCATTCTTACGCAAGGCTTTCTATTAGAAAACATTACAAAAACTGGGATGCCGAAAACTGGGGTGAACCCATTAATTCATGGGATATGATGGCAACTTATATCGGTTTCAGCCTGGTATTTCTGCACAGCCTTCACAAGTTAGGAAATACCATATCAGAAGAGGAAGAAAAAGGACATTTTCACCTTTGGAAGTATGTGGGCTACCTTTTAGGAATTCCCGTGGCACTTTTACCAAACAATAAAAAAGAAGCAACAGAATATTTCTATTTATGGACTTCCGTACAACCTTCCGCCGATAAAGATTCGGTTTTGCTTGCGCATTCACTGTTAAATGAATCGCTGGAAAATCCTATTTTAAAATATAAATTTCAGAGAAAAAATTTGCGTTATCTGCATATCTGCTGCACATGGTTTTTGCTGGGTGATACAGTTTGCAAACGGCTTCAGATTCCTGATGTACCCTTCAAAAAAGGTTTCCCTATTACGAAAAGAATCATTAATAAAATATACGATTCTACCGTGAACCGTGAAGCCAGAATTAAAAAAGGAAACAAAGATCAGATGAAAGTTTTGGCAGATTATCTAAGCATCACCCAGAATTCAAATTTTCATTAATTTTTTCAGGAGCTTAATCCCGCTTTCACTACTCGCTTTTCTCTGTTTCGGCGGCGGCAAAGCCGCCGCCGAAACAGAGAAAGAGCTCAAACATACCGTTCAATCGGGGCTAAAACCACCCGCATTCAGCCAAAGGCCGAACCCAATCCTCTAAGAAAGGAAATCTCTATTATAGGCAACCTGTGATTATAATTCCTTCATTTATAGCCTTTAAATTAAAATCAAAACTTTATCATTTTTTAACGTTAAAAACAACTTCAGAAAACAAATAATATTAGCTTTTGAATTTAAAATTATGTAATTTTGATAAATTATTTTAACGAGATATGAGCAACATAGATGATAAGAAAAAAGCACTTGCATTGGTGCTTGACAAGCTAGATAAAACATACGGAAAAGGAACGGTAATGACTTTGGGAGATAGTGCGATTGACACGACCATCGAAGTTATTCCTTCCGGATCATTGGGATTAGACATCGCGTTAGGCGTTGGTGGATATCCTAGAGGAAGAATCATTGAGATCTACGGACCGGAATCTTCAGGTAAAACAACATTAACCTTACACGCAATCGCAGAAGCTCAGAAAGCAGGCGGAATCGCAGCGTTTATTGATGCAGAGCACGCTTTTGACAGGGGCTATGCAGGGAAATTAGGAATCGATCTCGAAAACCTGATCATTTCTCAGCCGGACAACGGTGAACAGGCTTTGGAAATTGCCGACAACCTGATTCGTTCAGGTGCAATCGATATTGTAGTTATTGACTCTGTAGCAGCGTTGACTCCAAAAGCGGAGATTGAAGGTGAAATGGGAGATTCTAAAATGGGTCTTCATGCAAGATTGATGTCTCAGGCCTTGAGAAAATTAACAGCTACGATTTCAAGAACAAAATGTACAGTAATTTTCATCAACCAGCTGAGAGAAAAAATCGGTGTCATGTTCGGAAATCCTGAAACTACGACTGGTGGTAATGCTTTGAAATTCTACGCTTCCGTAAGAGTAGATATCAGAAAAGCATCTGCACCAATCAAAAATGGTGATGAAGCGGTTGGTAGCCGTGTGAAAGTGAAAATTGTGAAAAACAAAGTAGCTCCACCTTTCAAAATGGCAGAATTTGACATTATGTACGGTGAAGGAGTTTCTAAAACCGGAGAAATCTTAGATACCGCAGTGGATATGGGAATTGTGAAGAAAAGCGGTTCTTGGTTCAGCTACGGCGAAACTAAATTGGGTCAGGGTCGTGACGGTGTAAGAGATTTGTTGAAAGATAATCCTGAACTGGCTGAAGAACTTGAAAACAAAGTAAAAGAAGAAATCATCAACAACAAAAAATAATTTTTGTTTTGATTAAAATACAAAGGCAGCTGAGAGGCTGTCTTTTTTGTTTCTTACACTAAGTTTTTCATCCATAATTCTAAATTTTCATCAGAGGTAATGTTCAGTTTCTTTCGTAATGTATATTTTCTGCTCCGAATCGTATAAACCGATTTGTAGGTGTACAATGCGATATCTTTTGCGCTAAAGCCAAGATAAATATAAGCACAAAGGGTAAGCTCAGAGATCCGGATCTTTGAATTTATTTCTATAAGTTTTGCTACAAAATTAGGATACACTTCCTGAAAACGAGTGAAAAATTCCGGATGATTTTCTTTTGCGAGTTGCACAATTTCTTCAAAAGAATCATTTACTTTTAGCTTAAGTTGTTGGGTTTCTTTTTGTAATTGAATGGCTTCTTTTTCTTTTTGATGAATGATTGATTCTTTTTCCTGCAAGATTTTTTTTCTTTTGTTTTTCAAGTAAAAAAACAATGCAACTAAAATAGATGCAACTACAAATAGTACTATGAAAAGTATACGGGTTCTTTTTTGAGTGATTTTCTGACTCCTTTCCTTCTCATGTTGAAGCACTTGATTCACAACTTGATCTCTTTCAATTTTCTTTATTTTTTTGAATTTATTGTCGGAAGAAAAATAGAGGTCGTAATATTTTTTGGCTTCAGTGCTGTTACCTAAAATATGATGTATTTCACTCATATTTTTATAGATGATATTGCGTTGAAAAAATTCATGATCCGGAGTGACCAGCAATGCCTTTTCATAATAATCAAGAGCGTCTTCATATTTCTCTTGTTGAAATTTTAAATTTGCAAAACCTATTAATCCTTCTATTTTGTAGGGGTGATTTTGATCTTCCCATAAGGCAAGCGACTTTTGGTAGTAGTAATCAGCAGAGTCAAATTTTTTCTTATGAAGATGGTAATTACCCAAGCCAACAAAGCTTGAACTTTTTTCAATATAACTATCCTGTAATTTAATTTTTTGAAGAATATGCTTTTCTTTGTTGAGATAATAATAGGCTGAATCTTGTAAATCCAATTCATCATATAAACTACGTAAACTCGCATAGGTAGTGCTTAGAGTCAGGGAATCTATACTATTTTTTCTTTCAATTTTTTCTAATGTATTGATTGCTAAATGAAAATTTTTGGAGGCTAAAGAATATAAATCGAGTTCTTCGTAATTATATGCTCTCATAAGATAGATTCGCGATTTATGCATGAGGTCTTTCTCCAAGTAATCAGCGTATTTTTCTGTTTTTTTTACGTAATGAAGACTTTCTTTGTATTTATCAATATAAAGATAGCAGTCTGCGATGTAATAGTATCCATATACCAGTCCTTTGTCGTATTCACTATCTTCAGAAAGATCAATTATTTTTTCTGAAACGGATAATAATTCTTTTGTTTTACCCTCCATATAAAGTTGATTGGCAACTGCTATCAAAGAATCGATTTGTTTTTCTTCACTTGTCTTTTGCGCAAAAGAAAAATTCATCAATAAAAAGGTAAATAGAAAGGTAAATGAAATTTTATAAGAAACGATCATTAAGGTCATTGAATTATGAAACAAAGATACAAAGAAAATCTGCCCGATTCCTTTTGTTTCCATCAATAAAAACTGGCAGATTTTGCAGTCTGCCAACTCTCATTCATGTAATTAATTGGCTTTCCAAAATGCCCATTTTTGTCCGTTGAACACAATTAAACGGTGCTTTTCTGCGGTTGCTCCTTTCAAAAAAGCCATCATTCCAGGGGAAGGATTTTTAATGGCAGTAAAGCTGGAAACAATTGGCAAAACCATTGCTTTATCAGTAGATTCTAAAACCAAAATGCCGTCTGTTGTAGAGGCTGAATTTCCGATAATCACTTTTGCACCAGCTTTGTCGGCTAGTGGTGTAGCTTGCGGAATTTTCACGTCGTTGGCTACAGCCATACTGTATCCGGATTGTACACTAAGGTCGCTCCAGCCAGCATTTTCGTTTTTAACTTTTACTTTGTATTCTGCGTTTGAAGAAACATCAAAAATTAAAGTTCCACCTTTTGTATCGTTGACTCCTGTGGGTACGTTTTCTACGTAAGGAAGGATAATTCCTTTGTCATCATCGGTCCCAAATTCTAACAGAACGGAATTTGTGCTTATGTTTCCAACAGGAATTCTTGCCCCAATTCTTACCTGCGAAAAAGAAAGTGCCGAAAAAGAAAGTGTTAATAAAATTGCTATTTTGTTCATGATTTTTTTTTTTTGATAAACCTTCAAGATTTCAAAAGCCTTGAAGGTTTAGGTTTAATAAAATTTTAAGGACAGGTTTGGTTAGAAAAACATTTCCAGCCTTCGCCAGCACCAGAACCTGTATAGATTTTCAGACATCCTTTTCCTGCATCTGCATCGGTGTCAAAAACCATCATTCCAACAACCGGAGCAGTAAGTGTTCCTTCAGGATTTGCATTTCTGGTGATGACGAAGCCTTTTGTTTTACTTTCTAACGCAGTATACGCTGAATTTCTCAGCATTGGCCAGTTTCCGTTTTCTATTCCGGCTCTTGCTAGAACAGTGATACCGTGTTTTACAGGTACTGGTATTGCAGAGGTACCGGGATCTTCGTAACATACTGTAGGTGGACAATCTCCGCCCGAAATTTTGGATATTGTGTAGGATCCGGTAAAAGAAGTATCATAAAATATAAACTCAACTTTGGAAACCTTTTTCCCGTTAAAGTTAATATCAACTGTTCCTTGGCGTGTATCGCTATCTGCAGTAAAATTTGCATTAGGAGGATAAAATCTATTATCAACTCTACTTAAATTAGTAGGGAAATAAATATAATAATTAGATGCTGTAAGATTAATCAATATGTTATTTTCATCATAAGCATTTACAATTACATTATCTCCTAAATCCAAATCACTTATGGTGAACCTTAGGAAGTTCATAGGCGTATCAAAGCTCAAAGTGGACGTAATTCTCTTATCATATGGAAGGCCTGAAGCTTCATTATTATTATGTCCAATCTGTATTCCCGGTTCCCCTGCATAATGGGTCTGAGAGATTATATTAGGTGTAAATAGATTGGCCGATAAAGTTGTAGTATTATCAAGATGTAATCTGTTGTTTCCGATTTTTATTTGGTTATTGGAAAATGCATCATCTGAGGGAGAAGTACCAACATAAGGCATTAAATCTGCCATTACAACAGGGCAGGTAGGACAATTGGTAGCCGAAGTAACAACAATCGGATTTGAAAATTCTGTAAAACAACCTGTTCCATACTGAACCCTTACACTATACGTACCTGCTTGTGTAGCTGTATAAGTACTTGCTGTAGCCCCCGAGATTGCTACGCCGTCTTTGTACCATTGGTTTCCTGACCCAACAGTAGACGTTAAAATTACCGTATCGCCATTACATATATTTGTGTTTGCACCGGCAGTAATTGATGGATTATTCTGTCCTAATGCTTCTAAGGTTGAAGTCATACCATAAATTTGTGCTGGCGCTAATGCGCTTAGCAAATTAGACGAGTAGCTTAAAGTTGTGCCAGATAAAGTAAGTTCTCTTACCGTACTGTCTGAAAATCCACCATACAACTTTCCGTAAATTGCTGACATTCCAAACATACGGGAAGTTGAAACGGGTCCTTGATATCTACCTGTAATTGGAGAACTAGCAACGGGATTCAATGTAGTTGGATCGATTTTAATTTCATAAAGCCATTCTCTGCTTCCAGTTGTTAAAGCGGCATACACTTTATCACCTAAAAGAATGAAATCTCCAGATGACCCAGAAATTGAATTTTCTACGGGTATTGTAAACCAAATAGAGGCCGTGTATGTATTTCCCGAGATGGCTACTCTGTATATGTTTTGATGACCAGATGCTCCTATAATAGCAGTTCCATCAGGTAGAAAAGAAAGAGAATTTATTAAATTGGATGAAGGTAGGGATACCGGAGAGTTTGCTGCTTTTGTTATTTGAGTTTCCGAACAAACACCTGTTGTGTTAATTCTCCACAAAGTTCCCGAAGCTACACCATAGAGTGTGGTTTTATCAGGAGCAAAACCTATATCATTAAATTTTCCAGATGTAGTTGTAAATGAACTACAAATTTGGGTTGAAGCCCCAGTCGTTAAGTTTGCTGTAAATAATCGGTCGTCTTGCGTGTGGTACCAAACGACAGGATCACAAGGATCACAATTACTAATAGTTACGGTAACCGAATTAGATGCAGAACTATAACAGTTTGAATTGCTTATACTTTGGTAAAATGCATAGTATGTGCCAGCTCCGGCAGCGGCAATTCCAGCAGCACTGAGTGGGGTTCCGGTATGTAGATTGTTAGTATACCAGACTATTTGTGTTCCATTGGGAGCACTTCCTGAATGTGCTGTTGCCAAATTTACTGTTGTCGAAGGGCAGATGTTGGTTAGATTTGGAGTAACAATTGGTGCTGTGTTGTTAAAAATAGTGGCTACTACAGCAGATGAAACAGCAGTACAACCTGGATTTCCTACAATTGCCCGGAATTGCTGGTTCGCAACAGGGTTGGGATAAGTAATAGTATTAGAAGTGCTTGCAATGGTTGTCCAACTTGCACCATTGTTCGTGCTGGTTTCCCAACGAATAATACCTGCATTATTATTTCTTAATTTAACAGTAATGTTGGTGCTTCCTGAACATAAAGGTAAATCGTCAGAATAAGCTTCACCAGCTGTAGTAATAAATGTACTCGGTGATATGTTATTTACCACTTCATTTACTGCCCAGGCCCAAAGGTTTGCCCAAACTTTGTCAGCATTTGTGCTGATACCGGAGCCTAAACTCATTTGAGAACCTACAGCCGACACATAAGTAAAAAAATCGGTATCTGACACCAAAATATCACGATATTCTTGATTCAATAAGATGGTTGCAAAACCTGCTGAGTTGTCGGCGATAGGTATTCCTTCACAACCAGAGCTAAAATAACCTTGTGCCAATCCTGCTTGAGAAATTGTACCATTAACATTACCAAAAACTCCTGAAAATAATTTAGTATTCTGCTCTGTATCAGCTGCAAGAACAGAAGTTGAGGGGTAAAGAGTGCTACTTGTTATTCCATAACCCATTGCGCTGGAAACGGGATTTGCATTAGTTCCAGTTCTACGAGTAGCCTGTTCCTGTATCATTAATACCTTACCAGGCTGTTGGCTCCAGAGAAGTAAAATATCAATTTCGGAATCTTCAAATGCAGAACCTGTATTAACAACACGAAAAAAAGTGCCAATATAAATAATATCATAAGCTTGAAGCTGTGAAATATTGGTAATAGATCCTTTGGTTCCAAAATCATCTGTTATGGAAATGTTGCGTTTGACAATACTAGCTGATAAGGTTCCGAAATTTGCAGTATTCAAAAGTTTCGATTTTGCTCTGACCATACTTCCTCCCAAACCAGTATCTCCTCTTATTCCGCTGAGATGATAACCATAATCAGACAGAATACCTGTGTCGTTCGATCGACCTGTAGCTTGCGGCGCCGCCGAGCCATTAAAATCCGGAATATTTAAGACTCGTATATCTTGCGAAAATGCAATATTACTTATGAAAAGCAAAAAAACAGTGACGATAAAAAGGCTCGTTCGCAATCCAAAATGTTGGAATTTGTTCATATAATGTGTTTTTAGAATTTATAGTTTTCTTAATATAAATGATTGCAGAGTTTCAACATCTCTATTTCTCTATAAATCATTTAGAGATAATAGACGAGTAAATTCTCAGAAGTAAAAGTTTCACAAGCAATATGGCGGAGGCCGCACAGAAAGAGATGAAAGATGATAATTAGAGGCAACCTTATCATCATGGGACGAAAAAACAATCTTTTTATCGGAATGGATAAATTTATCAAAAGAATTTTTTGGGGAAATGCGAGCTAATTTAATCTCAAGCTTAAACAACGGAATCATCGCAAAAGCTTCAGTAGGATTGTTAGAAAAAATATTTTTTGAACTGGGAACGTTCTTAAAATGATATTTTACTAATTGATTTTTTTCAATTTTCGCAATCTTATTTTTTTTATTTTTTTCTTTTAAAGAGATTTCCTTTTTTGCGGCAAAAATTGGAACTTTATCTTTATTACAGAGACTAACTAATTCAGTATTGGTGTTATGCTGTAAATCAACAATGGTCACTCCCTCAGAAACAAAAATTTTTTCTTCAGAAGAAATATTTTCGTCATCAAACGATTCTTGATGAATTGTAGCATCTTCCCCTACATAAAATTGTGCGCCATTACTAACACTAATCTGTGCATTAATCTGCAGGGCTAACAACACAAATATAGCACTGAATCTCTTACGCCTAAGCGAAAGAGATTGCAATGCCCATAATAGGTCACTTGTGTTTTTAATGTTTTTCATTGGAGCTGCAAACAAAAGAAGAAAATATTGTTTTGAAAAAAAAAGCATGTATTAACTATGTATTACTTTTTATAACTCACTAAAAATCAGAATAAATAAAAGCACTATTAAGGATTACCGCAACTTATTAGGATAATAATAATTATTCATTTTTATCATTTAGAAATAGAAAATTACCTTATCCATATTTTAAAATTTTACAGAAAGCAGGAAACTATAAAAATTCAAAATGCCAATCTGTCACTTTTTTCTTAATGGTATTTCTTTTGAGAATTGATAATCAAATTTAAAAATTCAAAAAAATGACAAAAGGAAATATCAATGTTTCGGTGGAAAATATCTTTCCACTAATTAAAAAATTTCTTTACAGCGATCACGAAATATTTTTAAGAGAATTAATTTCAAACGCAACCGATGCGACTTTGAAATTGAAACATCTAACCAACATTGGTGAAGCAAAAGTAGATTACGGAAATCCGAAAATCGAGGTAAAAATCGATAAGGAAAATAAAAAATTATACATCATCGACCAAGGTTTGGGAATGACTGCCGAAGAAGTTGAAAAATACATTAACCAGGTAGCATTTTCAGGAGCTGAAGAATTCTTAGAAAAATATAAAGATTCGGCTAAAGATTCCGGGATTATAGGGCACTTTGGTTTAGGCTTCTATTCTGCGTTTATGGTGGCGGAAAAAGTGGAAATTATTTCTAAATCTTTCAAAGATGAGCCAGCTATTCACTGGATCTGCGACGGTAGTCCGGAATTCACTTTAGAAGAAACAACTGCAAAAACCGACAGAGGAACTGAAATCGTTCTTCACATTGCGGAAGATTCTACAGAATTTTTAGAAGAAAATAAAATCCGTGAATTGTTGACGAAATACAACAAATTCATGCCTGTCCCAATCAAATTCGGAACAAAAACTGAAACACTTCCTTTACCGGAAGATGCTGCAGAAGATGCAGTTGCCGAAACTGTTGAGGTTGACAATATCGTTAACAATCCTACTCCGGCGTGGACGAAATCTCCGAGCGAATTAAAAGACGAAGATTACAAAGCCTTTTACCACGAATTGTACCCGATGCAGTTTGAGGAGCCTTTATTTAATATTCATTTGAATGTTGATTATCCTTTCAATTTAACGGGCGTTTTGTATTTCCCGAAACTGGCGAACAATTTAAACATCGAAAAAGATAAAATTCAATTATATCAGAATCAGGTTTTTGTAACTGATGAGGTGAAAGGAATTGTTCCTGACTTTTTGATGTTGCTTCGTGGAGTGATTGATTCTCCGGATATTCCGTTGAATGTTTCCCGTTCTTATTTGCAGGCGGACGGTGCAGTGAAGAAAATTTCTTCTTATATCACGAAAAAAGTGGGCGACAAAATGGCGTCATTAATCAATGAAAACCGTGAAGATTACGACAAAAAATGGAACGACATCAAAATCGTTATTGAATACGGAATGATTTCTGAAGATAAATTCTTCGAAAAATCTGACAAATTTGCATTGTATCCAACTACTGACGGAAAACATTTCCTTTGGAATGAATTAGAAGAAAAAATTAAACTAAATCAAACCGATAAAGACGGAAATTTAGTGATTCTTTATGCTACGAATGCCGATGAACAGCATTCTTATATTCAGTCTGCGAAAGATAAAGGGTACGAAGTTATTCTTTTAGACTCACCGATTGTCCCGCATTTAATTCAGAAATTAGAAACTTCAAAAGAGAAAATTTCTTTTGCAAGAGTTGATGCCGATCACATCAATAATTTGATTAAAAAAGACGAACCGGCAATTTCTAAATTGAATGAAACCGAAAAGGAAACGTTAAAGAAAAACGTTGAGGAGTCAATTAATGATAAGAAATTCACCGTTCAATTGGAAGATTTAGACAGTACCGATGCTCCGTTTACAATTACCCAACCGGAATTCATGCGTAGAATGAAAGATATGCAGGCAACCGGCGGTGGCGGAATGTTTGGAATGGGCGGTTTCCCAGAGATGTATAATCTGGTGGTGAATTCTAACAGTGAATTTGCAACTAAAATTTTAGCAAATGAAAATGCTGAGGAGAAAAGCTCTCAGATTAAATATGCTTTGGATTTGGCAAAACTTTCTCAGAATTTATTGAAAGGAAAAGAGCTGACTGAATTCATCCAGAGAAGTTACAAGCAATTGGAAAAGTAAATTAAACTAATTTATATTGAAGCTCGGAACGACTAAGTCGTTCCGAGCTTTTTTATGAAAAAATTCATCCTGAGATCGTAAATGGAAAGCGGTGATTCTTATTCATTTAATCAAAAAAAAAACGATATAGTGAATTAAGAAAAGAATGTAAAGTTATTACCGAGCGGACATTAAGCTTGCAGCTAAAAGAGCTGGAAGAAGACGGTTTAATAACACGTACAGTTCACACCACCAAACCACCACTAAAAGTGGAATATGAACTTACCGAATTTGGTAAGACACTTATTCCTTTGCTCGAATCTATTGCCCAATGGGGAATGGAAACCGCACAAAAAAATAGGCGTATAAAAGTTGTAGGGTTCGGCTTTGAAAGGCAGTGTTTGTTGTAAAACTGCACTTATCATAGGTTTTATTTTGTAAATTTAAAAAAAATAAAACCTAATTTGAGAAATTTCAAAGTAGCCATTGTATGTCTTTGAGAATTGTGGGTACTAAAAATATTGTGAACAATGAATAACAGAAGAACTTTTATTAAAAAATCAATTCCGTTGGCCTTATTGCCAATCTTGCCTACTATTTCTTTTGGAGCGGCTCAAGAAAACATCAAGACTGAAATAGACAAGGTAATTACCAAACCTAAAGTGATTTTTTTCGATGTGAATGAAACGCTTTTAGATTTAGAACCATTGAAAGCATCTGTCGTTAAAAAATTAGGTGGAAGGAAAGACCTTGGAACGTTATGGTTTACTACCATGTTACAATACTCTCTTGTAGCAACGGCAGGAGATAAATATTTTGATTTTGGGAAAATTGGTGCAGCTACTCTAATGATGGTGGCAAAAAGCAATGGAATATCTATTGACGAAGACGAAGCCAAATTAACCATAAAACCTATCTTATGGCTAAAACCGCATCCAGAAGTAGCAGAGGCCCTAAAGATTTTAAAGCAAAATGGGTATAAATTGGTTTCATTTACAAATTCTTCAAATAATGCCGTAAATCAACAACTTAAAAATGCAGAAATCGATAGTTATTTTGATGAAAGCATAAGCGTAGAGGACTATGGTAAATTTAAGCCAGAACGTGATGTCTATCATTGGGCAGCACGAAAATTACAGTTAGAAAATAAAGACTGTATGCTTGTTGCAGCTCACGGATGGGATATAGCCGGGGCTTTATGGGCAGGTTGGCAAGGTGCATTTATTTCCAGACCCGGGCAACAATTATTTCCACTTGCACCCAAACCCGAATTAAATGAGCCTAACTTACTTATAATAGCTCAAAGAATATTGGAAATAAAATAAAACTACCAGTGTATAAGAGAAACTCAGGCTGAAAATTACTGATTTCGTCAAGAGGTACTGAATTAAAGTTTTAGACTTTTATGTCATAATAAAAATAAATAAATATGGCGAATGGAATGAATAAATCTTTTGAAATTTATTGATTTTTAAACACCCGATCTGCAATTTTAATTAGTAAATCATGTAGCATCACTTAAGCTCATAGGACATCCTTCAGGATTTTCCCGATTGCATTCAGGCGGATAAAGTTTCGAGGATTACCCATTTTAGATAAATTTACGGGAACTAGAACTTCACCTTTTTCATTGAAAGTTCCGGTTTTGGTATCGGTTTTTAATTAGAAGATTTTTTTTTAACTAAAAATCCATTCTTTTATGATCTTGTAACTACCTATTAATCAACCCGTTCAGACTCTAAATAGTATTTCCCATTAAATTCTGTTAGAATAAATTCGGGATTCATATTTTCACCAAGACTATATCCTTCTATGTTTTGAATAAGTTTATTTTACTTTTTTGAGTTTCAACCATTTTTCACTACTAAATCGTCCAGATTTTACGTAATAAAAATTCTTTATCTTTTTAATGTATATAGTGTTGATTTCAATTTCATTTGAGCATATTCCTTCTCCAATATATGTCAAAACTAATATTTTATTTTTCTTTTCATTAACAGAATACTCTCCTTCACAATATGCTTCTAAAGAATTATTTGTATCAAGTCTTAAAAATGCTTTACCATCATTAAAATGAAAATCAAATTTCATTTTAATCGTATTTTCAGTACCTATTTCTTCAACTGTTGTTGTAACTGTATAATTACCTTGAGGATAATTTTGAGCACAAATATTAGAAAATAATAGAAATGAAAAAATAATAACAATGTTTTTTAACATAACTTTTGAATTCATTTTTGTTGGATAAATTTACCATCATCATTTATTTTAAACTCATAATTCTTCTGATAATTTAGATTTTCTTCATCACAATAATAGTGATCATAAATTTTGACTATATTATCTTGAATGCAAAAGTCCCTGTAGCCACTACATTCACTTGCAAAAGTGGAAGCAACAATTAAATTATCAATATTTTTATTATTTTTATTGAACGTTTGAAATTCAATTCTTGGTTGTATTATTTCAGAGTCTAATAAATAAGCATAAACCATTAATATAATACCCTCATTAATAATTATTTTTTTACCGCAAGAGCAATCTCCTACGAATTCTTCAATATTAACATCAATATTTTTATTGATAGAATTATTATTATTTTTTACAACGGTTTTTTCATCTTGTTTACACGAAAAAAAAGAAAATAGGTAAGTAAAAATAAAATTGTTATTTTTTTCATAATTATGGATTATAGTTTAAACAATTGCGCGATTAAACTCACCAGAATGTAAGTGATTAATTTCATGTTTACCAGGATTAGATGACTTTAGAGAAATTTTATTTTTCCAAATTGACATTTGGTTTTTGTTTACTTTTATTTAGATTTCACTATTTTATTGTTTTTCGGATTAACATAATATGTTTCTTTTTTTTCCAGTTTTTTCAATTCTGCGTTCTTACCAGTACTATATTCCAAATTAATTTTATAATCTTTACCGATTGTAAAATCGATATAATTATCTATTGTTCCATTTTCAGTTTCTATTGTTTCACTTTTCCCTATTAATAACCTATCCATTATTTCTGAATCTTTAAGAGTTGTTAAATACCATCTTTCTGTGTCTCCCTCGAAAAATAATACTAATACATTATTACTGAGTTCCACAATAGATGTAGGTAGATTATTATCAATTTTAAGGTTTTTGTATTTTTCAGGTGTTGGATAATCTAAAATTGATATTCCTTTTAAGGATACAGGCAAACTAATCTTATGATTTCTTGTGGATATTATATTTTTATCTTCATGTATTTGTTTATTTAAGTTAGATACTAACGCAGTAACAGTATCATTGGTGAAATCTCTTAGATTTATAATCCCAAAATCTTTTTTAGTAAATATCTGATGCTTTTCTTCAATACCTTCAGATGCCTGATTTAAAACTAAAAAATCTATTTGAATTAAACTTACTTCCCCATCTTTATAGTTAAAAGAATAAACAACATCTTCCAAAGAAATGTCAAAGCCTAAAGCTGATGCTCGTAAATTAATATAAGGATCGCCTGATTGGTTTCCACAAGTAGAACATCCTATAATTTCGTTATTCCGAGTAATCTCTTTAAAGCCTTTTTCTGTATTTAATAATACTTTTATTTCTCTTTCACCTTTATCATTTTGAACCACTTCTATTTTGTCTTTACGCCCATCTTTATTCAAGTCTAATTGTAATGAATCTATAATCTTCTGATTACTGAATTCACTTTTAATATGCTTATTAGTACTTTCAAAATTCTTTTTACATCCTAAGAAAATGGATGAAAAAAACATCATGATAACAAGGAAATTCGTTTTTTTGATATTACTTTTTAAATTCATTATAGTATTTTTCTAAATTTGTTGCGTAATCTGGATTTTTTGTTTTCCACTTACCTCCATTATATTTCGTAGCAATTACTTCCCATTTTTTATCCTTCATAGCTTGAATCATTCCATTTGTTTTTTCTGAATAACCGATAAAGAAATAAAACTGTTGAAGCTCACACATGTTAACTGCTTTTTCCATTTCTGTAGGAGAAGCAAACTTGACAGCATAATTAAATCCCATAACCTGAAATTTCCCCCATGAACAAGCTTTTAAAGCAGTATCATAATCAATTTTTTTAGCTTTTTCTAATTTTGAGTATTGTTCAGAATAAAGACCATATCCTCCTGAATTATCATTAACAATTAAAGAATCTTCTTCTTTAAGTTTCTTTAATTCTTCTTCTGTTTTGTTTAAATCTTTTTTAAGATATTCCCACATTTTATGTCTTTCAAACAATATTGTAGCCTGTCCTTCTTGCCAAAAGCTATTTCTTTTTGATTCTTGCTTAGCTATTGCTTGCATTACAGCAACTTCAATACCCAATCTAGCAGCTTCTTTTTCATAAACATCATCTGGAATTGATACCCCTTTTGAATTACAACTAACGGCAACACGTCCCTCTTTAAAGCAATAACATTCTCCACCACTTAAATTTGATGAATCATTAGTAGAACTTGATAAACACGAACATGTATCTTTAAATCCTAATTCATTTGCCAATTCAACAATGCTTTTACCTATTACATTTTCCTGATTTTTAGTAAAATATTTATTATCATGATATTCTAAATCAAAATCTCTACAATCTACATGAACATATGTCACTGCTCCATCAGATTCTTTCTCCAGTGTAAAGAAGTTCGGGTTTCCCCACCATTTTGCATTTAGATATTTATTAAAAATATCCGTTCTTATTTTATTCGCATCGCTTGCTAATTTTGTTCTTTTTCCATTTTTATTGAAGCGGATGTCTGCTGCTTTTCCGAAATGATTTGTCGATTTTCTATTGTGAAAATCATTATCTGCCCAACAACGATAACCTCTATTTACATCAAACTTTGAATATATAGATTTTGTAAAGTCCAAATAAAATTTCATTGCGCTTACTGCCCATAATGTAGAACGGTGCATTCCTGGATATTCGTATTTTCTGTATGCTTCAGATATATTAGATTTTAAATATTGTTCTGGAAACAGCCCTTTTCCCCAACCATCTGGACATCTTTTAGCCTTTGGAGCTTTATCATTTTCTTCAGAATTATTTGGATTTTGACAAGGACATTTGTAATCATTTATTTGTTCAACATATTTATTACAATACTCATCAATAGCTTTTAGAACATTTCCACAGACTTTCCCCGTTTCAGGAACTTTCATATAATCTCTCTGGAACTGTTTTATCATTTTTTCAGTATTATCTGTAAATTCATCCGTTGGAACATTTCCTCCAAAACCAGCTAAGCGGATGTTGATTTCTTTAATAAGTTCACTTTTTGGGCTCCCTTTTTTTATACAGAATTTGCCTCCGCAATTTCCACCCCCATCAATTTTAGCTCTTCCTACTTTCACGGCACCCTTGTTTTCTACCATAGTAGGCAATGTGGCACCAGGGAAAAGAATGGCAAGATCTGTATGCTTTATATAAAAACCTTTTTCTTCCTGCTTTTCTGTGGTTTCTTCATCCTTTAGGATTTTTACCATTGCATTCAGGCGGATGAAATTTTTAGGTTTCCCCATTTTGGAGAGATCAACAGGTATCAGAATTTCTCCTTTTTTATCAAAAGTTGCAGTTTTAGTATCTCTTATCTTTTCGTCCTTGAATTTGTCTTTTATGTCTTCCCATTTCCCTATTTTTAATTCGTCATCCCAGGTCCAGTAAGCGTCTGATTCTGTAAGAAAATTAATTTCAACTTTCTTGTCGACCATATTGATGGCGTAGATTTTAAAATACAAAGCACCATTCAGAGGACTGCTAAAAACCTGCTCTGTATCATTGGCATCACAGAAATAGGCATTGATAATTTGAGGTTCTAAAGTAACTCTAAGGAATTCACCTAGTTTTTTGTCTCCGTTTTTAATGGGAGTTTCTGCTCCGTTTCTTACTAAATTAAAATAAAGATCTCCACGATCTGCAAACCCGTGTTCTTTGATCTTATCAACGATTTCCTGCGTAATAGTAAGCGGAAAGTAAAATCCTGTTTTGTGTTTTTCGGTAGTTCTAAATGTATTGGTAAAAACGATATTATTTCCCGTAGAATCATCATCATAAATATTGAGAGTTATATCTTCGTTATCCAGCCCATTTCCTGAAACAAACGCAGAAATTTCCTGATTAAGCCCTGCCTGTTTGATGATATTTCCACTTCCACTGTCTTTATCAATCCACTTGCATTGATCTACAGTAACCATGGGTTCGATAATATTTATTTTCTGTGGCTCCTTACAAGGTCTTCCTCCCAGGTTACAGGAGATTGTATATTCTCCCGGAAGTATAAATGATTTTGAAAATTTCGCTTCAGAACCTGTTCCTGTTTCCGGACCAGCTACCTTCCATGAAATAGCTCCGTCTTTTGAAAGGTCGTAGTTTTTAAAGGTTGTTTCCTCAATTTCAAATTCGCCATCAGTTCCCATTTTAGGACTTTTGACTATTTTTATTTTTTCTACAATATTGTCTTTTACTTCAAAGTGCCAGTCGTTATTTATTCCATCTGTATTGGTTCCTGTTGTTTTTCCAATTGCAGATGTTACGAAAGCTTCTATATGGTATTTTTTCTTTTGCATCAGCCGGCTTCCGGGGATATTGATTGTTCTGCCCGTTCCTATCAATACTTTGTCGAGATTCCATTTTATGCTGTCGTTTTCAGGTAAATCACTGTCGCTTTTAACTGAGAAATTAAACTGTGTTTTTGTAACACTGAAACTCATTGACGTTCCGGGTCTTACTATCTGTTCGCCATGGGTAATGTCTTTTACTGATAATGCTTTGGATGTTCCCGAAAAACTTTGCGTAGAAACCGTCCCAAATTCGTCGGTATAGGTTGCGGTTACGGTATATTTTGCATTCGAATTCTGAGGGGTAAATGTGAAAATGCTTCCTGCTTGTGATCCTTCATAAAGTGTATTTCGAGAACCGTCTGACAATGAAAATTTCAGCCTGCTCAATTCATCAGAACTTGCCGGATTGATGAGAAATTTAGCTTCAAATACACAAGGGAAATCTTTACGTAATATTTCTCCGCTCACAAAGTTTGCCGGATTTTTTGGAAGTAATTTAGCTCCATCCAATTGATTATATTTTACTTCAACATCAACATGTTTAAGCTCTTCGGTCGATTGATAATCTTCTTTGGTCTGAATTTCTTTGTGGTAAGCCGCCAAACGGAATTTTCCTTCCACAGAAAAGGAATGATCTAATTCTAATCCTATTTTTGGATATATTTCTAGAATATTTGAAGCATCAGAATTATGACCACTAAAGATAATCCACGACACCAATTGTGTGTCACCGCGGGTTACGGTGGCTTTTGTTGTAAATCCCTGATTGGGACGTAAAGTCGTCGCTGACATAATCTTTTACGTTATTTGTGTTACAATAATTTCTACACTATCTATTTCGGGAGTCGCCTCTTTTTTCTTCGGCTGTTTTATTGCCGGATTTACAGCAGCGAGTTCCAGCGGATTGGTATTATCGGCGTGTGCATTGCTTACAGAGTCGGTCTGCCCATGCTTTTCGATGGTTATTTTTCCGCCAATCATACATTGCAGTTCTGAAATTTCTGTGAGAGTATTTCTTTCCTGAACCTTTGTGCTTTCATAGGTTTTGCTCCATTTCGGAGCAGGTGCAAGTGCACATGGAAGATAGCCACCTGATGAAGGTTTCAGTTTGCACTGTCCGAACGTTGCTGCTGGAGGAATGAATGTCTTATCGTCTTCCGTAGCAACAAATTTACCTGCCTGATTATTTAATACAATGATTTGATGTGAGGTAACCTGTAGATCTGCAGTTTGCTTGGGGTTTACCGCTTTATCACAGACGCATTTGGCATTATGCACCACAAAATATTTTCCGTCGTGCTCGCTTTTAGAAGACTGTTCCTGCTTTTTTTCTTCATCTTCCTTCTTTTTTTCCTCTTCCTGCTTTTGCTCTGCAGATTTTTGTTCTTCCACAGGATCGGGTGGAGGAACTTCATCATTCATTGCATAAACATCTTCTTTTGAAGGAGTCATAAGCGTAAAACCTGAGTAGGGAATATCTGAGGTTTGCTGACCGGCTCCTGCATTCTGATTGTGATATTCTTTGAGCTGCATCCAGTCTTTGATACCCAGTTTTTTGGCGATATCCTGTAGCGTTTCTCCGCTCTCAACCTTATATGGAATTGGTGCTGCCATATTATTTTATTTGTAGGGTTAGTTTTTGCTGGTAATAAAATTTATTTTCAATATCTATGCATACTTCTGTTTCAGCATTTTCCATTCTTCCGGTTTTCCCCGTATAGCTGATTCTGTGTTTAAAATCTGCATATAATGGCAAGTTTTCTTCATTAAAATCAACATCAACATCGTTTTGATAAACATAGAGAATTAACTCATCCATTATGTCCTGAGCATTATCAATCTTTGGTTCGAAAATCAGTTGATTTTCACTTTCTGTATATTGTATGCTTCCTTTCCATTCTGAAATGTTAATAGGGAGAATATTCCATTGTAAGAAATAATCTTCTTTTTTTTCAAATTTCTGCATTCCGAGATTTAGAACTTTCATAAAATAAAGCTGCTTGATAAATTCTGATAATTTTTCATCATTTTCTGTCGCACTAAAAAAATTACTGCGAATATGATCTAAACCCTCGCCGCTGTAGATATCACTCAACTTTTGATCTTCGTGCTTAATATTTATTCTGATTTCATTCATATTAACTACTTTGAGACGATGATTTATAATTTTGCATTTTAAAGGGAAAAGCGCTTCCATGTATTGGTTAGCAATTTCTAGAAATTTAGTTTCTATTTTTTGTTGGTCCACTTTAAAATTGGTTCTGTTGATTATCACATCAAAATCCTCATCTCGATCTCCATTTGTTTCTACATAAATATTATAAGAGAGCGAGGTTTCATATTCTTCATCGCCGATCCTTACAGTACATTTATCCTGAATAAAATAGGTTGAGGTCGGAAAAATATGTGAAGCGGTTTGAGGCATAAGATTTTACGTGTGAGCTATGGTTTTTTATTGAGATTATTTACCTTATTTTTTCTTTGCCAGAGAAAAAGGAAGTTGGATACTTTTATTTTGATGGATTTTATGTTCATTAAATTTAATAGCTTTGCCATTGATCATTGCCTTTATGTCTTTATATATGTAAAGATCATTGCCCACTATACCCGGTTTTTTAAAAGTATCATATTCTACAGAGATATCTTTAAATTGATAATAGAAACTGTCATCCACTACAAATTCCATATCGCTATTAATCAGAGAACTATTGTCAAAATTCAGGGCAACATTTAATATTTTACTATTTGTATTTTGTGAGGTATGAGTATTAAAAGAAAAATCTTTGTATTCGCTTATTTTTTGTTTAAAATTAGATCCCTTTTTATAAAATATTAATCTAGCATTTTTTGCGTTTTCTAAGGGATAATCTGTAATTTCTATATAGGAGAAATTTTGATCATCCAGTTCTTTTACATTGTCTCCAAAACATGATATAAAAAGTAGACAAATAAGAACTTTACTAATGTTCATCAATTATTACAGCATTATTTTTTATCAACTGACCATTTAAAACATATTCTTTCAACTCACACAAATTTTCATGTTGATAATTTGTTGCTTTTTTTGATGTTGTCAATTTAAAATCTTTTAAAATGAATGTTTTCTTATCAATTACAACTTTAAACCTATCTTGAAAAATGTATGTCTTTTTTAATTCTAGTGAATAATTTGAGCCTTCTTTATTGAAAATATAAAATCCCTTACGTTTTTCATCTGCAAAAAAAATCATACTGTCTTTCAGAATATTACTTTTATATTGGTATACTTTGATACTTTCGATGGGTTTGTCAGAATGGATGTTGATAAAAGACAAAGGTAAATCCGTATTACATTCTGCACTTTTTTTCTCACTACAGTTAATAAATAATACTAATGAAAATAGGATTATCAATAAAAATTTATTTTGCCTTAACATATCCGAAATAATTAGTTCTGAATACTTCATATCTTATTTTGTTATAATTATATTTTATTTTAGGATTTCTTCCCCATGTGTAAATTGAGATGTCAACATATCCCGAATCTGTTTGAGAATGTGAAATACTTTCCAAGACAATCCAATGCTGGGGAAGGCTAAAATCTCCCGAAATTGTATCATTAAACAGTCCCATATTTACCAGTAAAAAAACTTCATAACCTGCTTCTTTACTATTCATCAATTCAGCTATGTTTTCTAAAGTAGAACCCCAAACCCAACCTGATTTTCTAAAATATAGATTTGTATTATCTATAACATCAGTATAACCTAAAAGTGATTTAGCAAGTTTTTCTAGACGCAAAGGGAGTGTAATTGCAGAAAAATCTTCTTTAGTATCACCTTCGTAATCGAAAAGTGAATTTTCCTGGTCTGTAATACATATATTAGGAATCCAATCACAAGAAGCCATGCTTGTCGGATAGTTGTTTTTAGTAGTAGGATTAGTATCTGCAATATCTTCTAAATCTCCATCACTACTTATATCTATACTATAATTATTATGTTTCGCATATCCTTTACGATGTAAATCAAGTATAAATTGTGAGTATGATTCTTTATCTTTTTTTGCAAATGCATACATAATTGCACTAGGACCGCAAGTATTCGTATCGTCTTGATTAATTAACCATGGATCGACTTTTCTCTTATTTGTATCCTTTTTTATAATTTCCCTATCAAAAAATCGAAATCGGTTGTGTTTAAAAAGAGGCAGCTTTCCTTCATTCTCAATATCATTAATGTAAGCTTTTACTTCCAGATTGTTTCCGCACATATTCTGATTCTTAAATGTGATATTCAACGTGTCTCCGGTAACAACATCTTCCAAAGTGTTTTTGTAATACTGATTAGTTTCAGAATCTGTATAGCTTACCGCCCATTTGATAAGACTTTGGTCTTTAGGTTCCTCATTAGTATAAGTCTCAACTTTAAATGTGTAGGTTTTGCCAAATATAATTCCTGATTTTTCTGTAATAGTTCCTGTATTATTATTTGCAGAGCCATCATCTAAGTCGGTTAAAAGTTTAATACTCTTCACCTGCGTAGGTTCTATTCCTTTTCTAGAAATAGGAGATTTTTTATCAAAAATTACACCTGCACCCATGCTTTCTTATTTTATACGTTATTGGTCAAATTCAAAACTCTCTTCCTTGCCAGAAAGTTTATCGTACACTACATTTCCTTTGTTTATGATATAAAATATATCCTTTTTTCCTTCGCTGTATCTTAAGTAAGCGAGAAGATCTTTATTATGACCGTCTAAGCCTTCTCTTCCATTTTTATACTCTTTATTGATGATGCTGGTTTCTTTATAGATGTAAACCGAATACAACTGATAATCTTTTACATTTACCTCTTTTATTTTTTCATCAATTTTATTTCTTAAATTTTCATACTCCGCACTGTTGTAAGAAAAATCTCCTTCTGCAAAAAAATAGTCGATTCTATTTTTATTTTCGCCAGCTTTAAACTCATAGGTTTTAGGAGATAAAGCGACTAACTGTAAGTCTTCAGACTTGTTTTGGATACACGCCACAAATAATGTAAATAAAATTATTAGGTTTTTCATAATCAAATTAATCTCTATCGGAGTTTCCTCCTAAGTATACCGTTCTTTCCATTTCTGTAATAAATGGTTTTGCACTTCTGTAATGTTGCAAAATATACCATGCTTTAAAAAAATCACCTGTATAATATTGAGGAATTCTATCTTCGCCATGTTTCACGACATCATCCCAATCTAAACCGAAATGATCATAAAATGTATATTTCAGTTTTCCATTCCACATCTTTGTACATTTATTATAACTGTAATCTGAGATTTCAGATTTTACGCTCCAGACCTGATGTACAGTAATTCCTAAACCGGAAACCTTATCCCAAAATGAAGAAAAATGTAACAGATCCATTGGCATTTGACTAACAGCGTTTAAATCGTAATTACTTTTCTTAAGTTGATCTTTTATTTCGCTTAAAAAATCATTGTGGTACTTTGTAAATGCTGGATTGTTTGCTATTTCCTTATTAAGAGTTTCACTTTTATAAGTTCCGCCTGTACCATTTTTAAATCTTTCAGACATTTCCAAGGCTACGGTCTCCATATCTCCAATTGATAATGATTCCATCAATTGGTCTAAGTATTTTCCCAAAGTTGCATCACTTAATTTAAAAACAGGATTATTCTTGATCGGTGCAGAAGCTGCAGGACTATCTGCAAAAAACATGTCTTCTGCTTTGGTACCATCATATTTGAAACCGGGTTCCCTTTTTGCTTTTCCTATCAATTTGTAGCTTACCTTGATTACACCTTCCTTACAGCCTTCATCACCTGCGCCGTCTTTCCCAAAGCCCTGCATCAAAGTACGTTTTTGACTGGATAATTCGAGATTCTGTTTGGTAGCTTCTATAATAACTTCTTCAGATTCTTCATGAGAAACTTTAGAGAAACTGGTGTATTTGTTACTTACCTGTATATTGATATTGTTAGCTTTTTTTAAAATGGCCATGTCAATATTTTTAGTGTGAATTTCCTTGCTCTCCGCTTTGAGATTTTACAGTTTTTTCACTTTGTAAAATCATATTCTGCTTCGTACTCACAACGGTGACTTTCTCCGCATACGAATCGCTTTTTTTAGATTGGATGTTTCTTCCGTTTTCAGCAATTTCAGATCTCATATCAGAAGATTCATGAATATTGCCTGTTGCTGTCTGCATTAGATCTCTTCCTGCAGTATCGATCATATTTACTCCGGCATTAGATACAATATTGATATTGGCTGTTGATAAAATATTGCTGCCTGCAATGGATGTAATATCATTGCCTGCTGACATTCTGATATTATTACCGGCAGTGAAAGTCATATCTTTTGGAGCATTGACGGTAATATTCCCTTTTCCGTCCATATGATAAGTATTTCCACTTGGATCTTCAATAAAAATACTTCCTTCTGCATCATTAAAAATGACTTTATTACCACTTCTGGTCTGTATTGATTTAATATGATTATTTACTCCACCGCCTAAACCAACACCGCCATGAAACATACCACCCATTGCAAAAGGGAAATCGGGATGATGATATTCAAAACCTACCATGACCTGATCGCCAACTTCTGGAATTGCCACAAAACCTCTGTTCTGGCTAATCATATCAGTTCCTCCGGCATCAGGACTCATCATTCGTATAAAATGTGTGGTATCATTCAATTGCCAGTCAAACCTTACCTGTATTCTCCCTTGGTTCAAAGGGTCTATATTAGAAATCACTGTTGCAATCTGCGGTTCTGCAGTCGCCATTTGGAATTCAGGCTTTGGTATAAAACCCGTGCCTTCTGCAATAGCTTCAAACGAACCTTCATAAAATCCTTTCGTATTCACTTCATGAGAAACTTCGGTAATCATTAATTTTGTAAAATAAGAGGTCTGATTACTGTCCGGTTTTCTCATTTCTATATCTGCAATACAACCAGGATGTAAAAATGGAACTGTAGTTGTTCCGGAAACCGTAAAGACTTCTACGGCCGTACTTCCAGCAGCACTTTTTTGTGATTCGTCTATATCTAATGCCATATTTGCATTGATCGGAGAAGGATTTAACGATCTTATTTTATAAACGTCAGTATTGATCTGATATGCCTTGTCTGCCAATTGTCCCAAATGTTTGATATTGGCTGTACTACTTAGAAGTTTTGTGTTATCGCTGCTGTTGTATCCGAAAAATTCTGGTTTGGAGTGCACAGCTTTCAGCTCTACGCAAATGTCGTTTACATTACTTCCATAAATGAGCCGTAATGGTTTTTCTGTAGAAGGCAGTTTTCCAAAATAAAGAATTTCTCCGTCATAATAAAATTGTTCACCATAAGCTTCGGCCAAACGTGCCAAATAATTATAATGCGTTTCTTTATACTGCGCACTGTAATTGATATAGCTTTTATTTTGGGTATCTATTTTATAGTCGAATTTTCCTGAGCTGATAGTCTCCTGAATGATTCTCTCGGCAATGATTGAGGTGTTGACAGACTGCTCTCCTCCAAAACTCTGTGTGTGAGGTGCTGAATCCATCAAAATAGTTGGACTGTAGCCTTTCAGGATTACATTTCCCAAACTCATTTTTTCCTGACTGTAAGCAACTTTTGTAATTACACCAACAAAAGTCCTTTCAGGGCTTTCGTTCTCAGCATCTTTGTATTTGAAAACTACAGTCAAACGTTTTCCCAAAAAGCTTTGTGCTTCCTGCAGGTCGTGGTTTTGTAATTCGCCTAAAGAATCGTGGGCTAAAGTAAGCTCGAAATTATGATGTTTTCTTACACTTTGAACAAGACGAAAGTGTTTAAAATGCTTGATGATTTTACCTTCAACTACAATATCTAGTTTTACAAGACGTTGCACACCCGCAATGTGGTTCTCAGCTATCTTATCTGCATTTGTAATATTTTTCATTGATTTTGTGTTTTGGTGATTGATGTGATATTAAAATTAATTTTATTTCCTGTAACTAAAAAATTATTTCAATAAAAATTGATAAATTGTAGTAGAACTACGATTTTTAATAGCTTGATAATTTGAAAATTTTCTTCCAGAAACGAGTATCGGCGGCACCAAAGGTGCCGCCGATACTAATTATATTTATTTCAAAAAATTAAGCCTTCGTATCTGGTACAAAAACTCTCTGTGCCAATTCCTGATCAAAAAGATACAAAGCCGAAGGATTATCACTAACCATTTTGATTTTGGTTACATACTGAGAGGCGCTCGCTTCCTCTTCCACCTGCTCGTTGATGAACCACTGTAAGAAAGATGTCGTAGCAAAATCTCCTTCGTCGTTGGCATTTTTTACGATGTTAAAAATACTTTTTGTTACTTTTTTCTCGTGCTCCAATGCTTTTTCAAAAATATCAACCGCATTTTCAAATATATGTGGCGGTTTTGCAATTTCGCCAATGATAATTTCGCCGCCTACATCGTTCAGATAGTCAAACATTTTATCTGCATGCATCAATTCTTCTTTGCATTGAACTCTGAAATAATTGGCAATTCCGTCTAGATCTTTTGCAGAAAACCATGCAGACATTGAAAGATAATATTGAGCAGCATATTGCTCGTGAGCTATTTGTTCGTTGATTAACTGTGCTATTTTTTCGCTTACCATAATAAAAATTTATACTCAAAATTACGCATTATAAGGCGAATTGAAAAGTTTTCAGCCAAATTTAGATTTAGATTGAATACAAAAAAGGATGGAACTGCTTCCATCCTCATAACATTAAAAAATCAAAATTATAAACTATTAGTTTACCTGGGATTGAGATGCTGGTTTCAAACCATGTCTCATTTTTCTGTCACCCTTAAAACCTTTTTCTTTCATCATCGCTCTTCTTTCTTCCATTTTTGTTTTTTTTCCGGCTTGCCATTTATCGTATTGTTCAGGCGAAAGAATCTTCTTCATGTCATTATCCATCTGCCGTCTCTTTGCCTTTATCTGTTCCATTCTCGCTTGTCTCTGCTCTTTATTTTTTTCGAAGTCATTCTTCATTTCAGCTTTTCTCTTTTCATGAAGACCTTTGATTTGAGCAACTTGGCTTTGATTTAAATTCAGTTCCTTCTGCATTTCAGCAATTCTTTCCTGCTCTTTTTGCTGCATCTTATGCTTCATTTCCTCTCTGTTGATTTTTTTATCCTGCGGAGCCTGTTGAGCCATTGCAAAACTTCCCATTCCGATAAACACTATTGCTAATACTAATTTTTTCATTTGTTCTAAATTAATTGGTTTGTTATATCTGTTTGATATACATTCCAAACTAAAGTTAAATGCGAAATTCACAAATAATGTTAAATTTCAATATTAATATTATTATAATTTATATTAAATAAAAGGAGATCAGGTAATAAAACCTAATCTCCACACCACTCAAATATAATATATGAAAACTAATTTTTAACTAAGCTATTTCTGAAGCCTCCTGAACTTCTTCTTTCACCTCCACTGTTTTGTTGTCTTGGTGAACTGTTTTGTCTCGGGCTTGCACTTTCGCTTCTTTGCTGAGATCTGAATCCTCCGTTTCCTCTTGTCCCATTATTTTCAGACCTTCTCGGCTCAGCAGCTCTCGGTGTACTTGCTTCAGATCTATTATTTCTAAATCCACCTCCGGCATTTTCGTTTCCTCTCACTCCACCATTTCCGTTATTACCTCTTACTCCGCTGTTTCCACGAATTCCATTATCAGAATTTCTGAAACCTCCATTGTTCCCATTTCCCCTCTCTGCATTATTTTGATTTCTGAAACCACCGGAATTGTTGTTATTTCCATTTCTGAACCCTGAGTTTCTAACCACATTCAAGGTAGGATTATCATTTCTTCTGAAACTGCTTCTGTCTACTCTGTAAACATTAATATTTACATTTCGATATCTTGGCATTACCCTGAATCTAGGTGTATAATACGTTCTTCTGTAATTCTGGAAATACACTATCGGGCTTTGTCTGTGGTAATAATTGTTTTGGAAAACAACAAATACTCTTGGTCCCAAAATTCTTTCCATTGCGTAGAATCTGTCATAATACCATCTGTCCGGGTTATATCTGTAAAAATTATTCCAACCGGAAAAACTTGAGTACAGATTGTTCAGATACAAAATCTGATCGATTTGCCAGCGGTTTAGTCTATTTTGCTGGAAGAAAACATTCCAGTTGATATTCACAATACTGTTTCTGTAATCGCTGTACTGACTCTGATAATAATCTTGAGGATAATAATCCTGAGGATAGTTGTAGTAATAATCGTCCGGGAAATAATTTTGATCATCCTGATCAGAGTAATATCCGTCATTATCTCCGTATCCATCATTTCCATATCCATTGTTTGGATATTGCTGAGCAAACGACAAAGTCGCTAAAGTCAAAGCAAATCCCAAAAGTATTTTTTTCATTTCTATAATCATTAATTGGTTAATTGTTAAGAACTCTCATTCTTGTCTTTTGGATGTAAAGAAAAAAAAGAAGTTAAACCCTGGAGTAAAACTTCTTTCATAAATATTTTAATTAATTGATAATCAACCCTATTATTTTCATTAAGCTCGAACACTGTCATTAACCCAATCTGAAATTTTTTGATTAAAAGATGTATTTTTCGTTAAATCCTCTACATTTAAATGCATTCTGTATCGCCAATAGTGAGGAAATACTGCAGGATTATTAATTCTCTCATCATCCACATTAAGATTGGTCAGTTTTTCATCCGTAGCAAAGAATTCCTGAATAGGAAAAATGGATAACATCGCATCATTATACAAATGTTGCTTCATAATAATCTCTGCCAAATGAGGTTCCAGATTTTCTGAAACTCGCCCATATTGCATTAGCTGCTGATTAAAATACTGTTGTGTAAGCTGTGGATCTTCTTTCCACCACTTCCGCAAAGTTGAGCTGTCATGTGAAGAAGCCGTAACAACATTCATATAACCCGCATTTTTTGGATTGTAAAAAGGAATCTGCTCTGAAGGCATTCTCTGAACTTTTAAAGCAACAATTGCCAGTTCATCCATAACCTCAGGCACGCAATCCGGAACCATTCCTAAATCTTCCCCGCAGATCAGCATCTTTGTAGCATTTAAAATGACCGGAAGTTTTTCCATCGCCTTTTCTTTCCACATAAAATCTTGTCTTTTGAAGAAATAATCCTGGTACAATTCATAAATTGACTTTTTCTCCCAGTCTGACAGATATTGATAAGATTCGGATTTAAATGCGTTAAATCTAGGATGATACACTGTTTGTCCGTCTTTTTCCTCAGTCAAAAACAAAACATTGGCACAAAGTGTAATCAATTTTTCTTCAATAAATCCTGCCGGTTTTTTCTTGAAATAATCTGCAAGCTTTCTTTGAGTATCAAATTCTTCTTTGAAAGAATATGTTCCGTCTAAATTATTATTTAAAAATTCTAAAGCCTTACTACTTTGATCTCCGAAATAATTCCATAGAATCATATCGTTGATAAATGGCTTACAGTATCTTTCAAAATCAAAAGGAATATGTCTTGCTTTAAATTCCTCAGGAACAACAGGGATCGCAGGATAAAAATACCCTAAAATTCCCTGAGTGGCAGAAATCGGCATCCTCCAAATTCTGAAGAACCCGAGTATATGATCAATTCTCATCGCATCAAAATATTGCTCCAAAGCTTTGAATCTGTTCTTCCACCACTGGAAATCATCAGCTTTCATGGCATCCCAATTGTAAGTCGGGAATTCCCAGTTTTGACCGAGTTCTGTAAACTGATCTGGCGGTGCGCCAGCCTGAAAATCCATCCCGAATAATTCAGGCTCAGTCCAGGCTTCTACAGAATGTCTGTAAATACCGATGGGCAGATCTCCTTTCAAAGAAACCCCTAAACTATGAATATAGTCGACAGCATCTTTCAGTTGTTGATGAAGTTGAAACTGCACCCATGCGTGTAGCATCGAAGCGTCATAATCTTTGCTTTTAGCAGAGAAAAAAGGCGTTATTTTTCCGGCAATATATTTCTTATGGGTCTTCCAATCGTTAAAATTGGGTGTTTTATATTTATCTCTTAAAACACAAAACGCGGCATAAGGTAATAGCCAGGTTTCATTATCTTTAATGAATTTCTTAAAGTTTCTGTCTTTATAAATCTTTTCTTTTTCGAGATTAAAAACTGTTTTCAGATATTTCCATTTTGCAGAAATCATCTTTTCATAGTCAATTAAATTTAAAGAATTTAATTCTGATTTTTCAGCTTCAAATTCTTTAACTAAATCCTTAGGCAATTTATAATCTAAATTCTGAATTGAGATATATTGGGGATGCAAAGCATATACAGAAACAGCCGCGTAAGGATAAGAATCTGTCCATGAATAATTTGCAGTCGTATCATTAATCGGCAAAATCTGAATAATTCCTAATGAAGTTTCATTGGCCCAATCTGCAAGCTTTTTTAAGTCTGAAAATTCGCCAACACCAAAACCATTCTCACTCCGCAAAGAGAATACAGGAACTGCAACTCCCGCATCGTGGTACATTTGATAAGATTTAAATTTAAAATAATGATCTGCACAAATTTGCAAAACATCTTTTTGAAGATTAGGAATCGTGTATCTGTCTTCTCCGCTTTCAACATCAATTACTTTTCCTGCAACTTTATCAAAAATCGCATATTTATATTGAATTAATTGATTCTCAGAAATCTCTACAGACGTTTCCCAAATACCAAAATTGGTTTGCGAAAGATGAACAGCTTTGTTATAATCCCAATTCCCCAAAGATTCCGCATTTCCAGACAAAACGATTTCCCAGTTTGGATTGTAAACGGGTGCTTCAATTCTGAATAAATGACTGTGCTTTTTGAGAACAGATAATTTTTTCGGAACAAATTTATTGAGTTTATTATGTAATATTTTGTTGTTGAGATAATTTTCAGGGAAATTTTTATTGTTCCACTGATCAAAGATCAAAAACTCTTTGTAATTATGAGGAAAACCTAATTCGTGCGAAACAAACTCTTGTCTCACGACATTATTTTTATCATCAACAAGCTGATAATAGTAAGAAATTGATTTCGAAAAATAATCTATTTCACATTTCCAAAAGCCATCTTCCGTATAAAACATAGCGTGAACCTTAGACGCATTGCCATTTTCGCTAATCGCCAACTGCAGATTTTCACCAGTTTTTGCCCGATATGCAACGTTAAAATATAACTTCATCTATCTTTTTTTGATAAAAATACAGTTTTAAATTTGAAATGCAAATGGTTACACAGTCAAATAATCATTAAAAAGAACCTTTTTTCAAGTTTGAAAAAAGGTTCTTTTAATCATTTAAAAAATCAAAATTTATTCTGTTACGAGAATTTTCTTATTCAATAAAGCTTTCCCGGCTTCATTTGTAATATTGACGAGGTATGAACCGCTTACTAAACTTTTAAGATCAACCTGTTGGTTTAATTGACCGTCTTTCACAGATAATCTCTGCGTTAAAACGCTTTTTCCTGAGAGATCAAAAACATTTACTTTGATGTTTCCTTTTACCGATTGATCATTCACATTCACATAAATGAAATGCTCATCAACTTTCGTCGGATATACATCTACATTAGCAAAAATATTCGCAGAAACAGCTCTGTCATTGACGAAATACTTACTTGCCAAATCGTAAATATGCAAATTAGTTTCGCCCGGAAGTTGTTTTGCTTCAAGATTATCAAGGCTTAGTTCATATAATGCCGCTCCTTTTGCACTTGCGATCACCACTTTACCTTTAGAATTCACGGCTGCTCCGTTTACAGAATAAGCTTCAGGGAGTCCTGATATTTTCCCTACAAATTTTGCCTTTAATTCTTTAGTTGAAACTTTAAAAACGTTTCCTGCAGTGGAGAACACATAGAAATTATTATCTCCGTCAGCAATCATATCTCCACCAAAACCAGTCTCCATAGAAGTAAAAGAGTTTTTACCGTTTGCAGCATCGTCCTTAATAATTCCAAGATCGTTTACTGTGTATTGATTATTCTTTTTGCTGATTTGAATAAACTGTGTTCCTGCATTGTTGATAGCGTAAATATCTCCATCATAACCTGTTGCCATTCGGGTTATGTGAGAGTTGACATCACAAGATGTTACCGTGGCAATCTTATTTTCTACCAATGTAATTTCCTTAGTTTTTTGATTTAAAACATAAATATTGGAAGAAAACATCGGCATATACACCAAATTATTACCAGAAGAATCATAAGCCAAAGCCGCCAAAGTCATGGACTGGGCATGATTGTATGAAGTTTTATCTTCTGTAACCGAGGCTTTTCTCTCCTGAGAAATGACGTGAGCTTCAGAAGAAACACCAAAAATACTTTGACCGGAAGTTCCGTCTGCATTCATTGCACGAAAATCGCTGAACTCAATTCTTGGAGAATCTTTGCCTGCCAGCGCAAAAAAATCTTGCTGAGCATTGACTGTATTTCCAAGTAATAATAGAATAATAGGGAATAAATGTTTTTTCATATGAGAAATATTTTATTTGTAATTGTTTTAGTCTTACTAAGTTAAACATTTTTTAAATTGGTTTTTAAAATTATTTCAAATTTATCCTACAATTTAACACATAAAAAAACTCTCGCAGATTTTGCAAATCAAGCAGAAAATTTTGTTTAATAATCTGCGTAATCTGTAAATCTGCGAGAGATATAAGTTGATGAAATTTTTCTTAATTTAACACGTAAGTAGTTCCGTCTCTGCTGTCTTTTAATTCTATTCCTTCAGCCAAAAGTTTGTCTCTGATCTGGTCCGAAAGCTCAAAGTTTTTAGATTTTCTTGCCTGATTTCTCAGTTCGATTAATACCTGTAACGTTTGATCTAATTTTTCATTATTGTTCTCTTCAATGGCCTGAAGACCTAAAACATCAAATATCAAAGCATTTAAAGTTGATTTTAACTCTGCCAAATCTTCCGTAGAAACCGTTTCTTTTTCATCTTTTAAAGCAAAAATAATTTTCACTGCTTCAAACAAATGAGCAATCAAAACCGGAGAGTTGAAATCATCTGTCAACGCATCATAAGCCTTGGTTTTCCATTCTTTAAAATTAAAACTAGACTGTTTCTGATCATTTGGAGTGATTGTGTTTAAAACTTTTACAGCTTCCATTAATCTTGTAAAACCTTTCTCACTCGCCAACATTGCGTCATTAGAAATATCCAAAACACTTCTGTAATGAGCCTGCAGAAAGCAGAAACGAACAATTGTGGGATGAAAAGATTTTTCAAAGAAATCATTATCTCCTGAAACCAATTGTTTGGGTAAAATATAATTCCCTGTAGACTTACTCATACGCTGAGAATTCATGGTCAGCATATTGGCATGCATCCAGTAATTCACCGGCTCTACATCATTGCAAGCTTTCCCTTGTGCGATTTCACATTCGTGGTGTGGGAATTTCAGATCCATTCCGCCACCGTGAATGTCGAATTTATCACCCAGATATTTCGTACTCATTGCAGTACACTCGAGGTGCCATCCAGGAAAACCTTCGCCCCAAGGCGAATTCCAACGCATAATATGAGCAGGAGAAGCTTTTTTCCACAATGCAAAATCCTGTGGATTTTTCTTTTCTCCCTGTCCGTCAAGATCTCTGGTATTGGCAAAAAGTTCTTCAATATTACGTTTTGAAAGTTCGCCGTAATTTAAACCTCTTTTGTTGTATTCTAAAACATCAAAATAGACTGAGCCATTGCTTTCGTAAGCAAAACCTTTTTCGATTAATTTCTGAGTCAATTCGATTTGTTCTACGATGTGGCCGGTTGCCGTAGGTTCAATATTCGGAGGTAGAAGATTGAACATTTCCAGAACTTTATGAAAATCAACGGTGTATTTTTGCACGATTTCCATGGGTTCCAGTTTTTCAAGACGCGTTTGCTTAACAAAACGGTCGTTGTTCACATCTCCGTCGTCTGTAAGGTGACCTGCATCTGTGATATTTCTTACATAACGAACTTTATATCCCAAATGCATTAAGCTTCTGTAGATAAAATCGAAAGAAAGGAAAGTTCGCACATTTCCCAAATGCACATTGCTGTAAACCGTCGGTCCACAAACGTACATCCCGACATTATTTTCATGGATTGGAGTGAATATTTCTTTTTCCGCTGTGAGCGAATTGTATATTTTTAGTTGCATTTTTTTTTAATTAAAAGATTGAATGATTATAAGATTTAAAAATTAGCTAAAACAAATTCTGTCACAACAAATAATGGTTATGATGAATATCTGATCTGAGATTTTTTTAAATTTTATCATTTCTAAATTTTTAATAATCAAGTTTCGCATGACTTCCTACGTAATGCAGAAATTCCTGTCTTGTAATAGGATTTGTTCTGAAAATCCCGCTTAATTCTGCAGTAATTGTTGAACTTGCAGTGTCTTTTATTCCTCTGCAGTTTACACAAAGATGTTTTGCGTCAATGATACAGGCAACATTTTGAGTTCCCAAAGCATCTTTTAAAGCATCAACAATCTGCATCGTCAGTCTCTCCTGAACCTGTGGTCTTTTTGCGTAATAATCTACAATTCTGTTGATCTTAGAAAGTCCGATTACATCACCGCTTGAAATATAAGCAACATGCGCTCTTCCTATGATTGGCAAAAAGTGATGTTCACAGAATGAATAAACCGTGATATCCTTTTCCACCAACATCTGGCGGTATTTATATTTATTTGAAAATGTAGAAATTCCGGGTTTGTTTTCAGGAAGAAGTCCGCCGAAAATTTCATTAACATACATTTTAGCAACACGTTTCGGAGAATCTTTCAAAGAATCATCAGTCATATCAAGACCAAGCGTTTCCATGATTTCTCCAAAAAGCTGGGTAATTTTTTCTATTTTCTCCTGTGGCGATTTCTCAAAAGCATCTTCACGAATCGGCGTATGCTCTTTCCCTGTGAAAATATCATCATCGTTATCGGTAAAATCAACCATTTTTATTTATTTTGCAACAAAAATACGGATAAAATTAATTCTATATTTTAATTTAGCTCAAATTTGAATTACCTTCCACATCTATTATTCTAAAATATTATGATCATTGCAGAAGAAGTATTGAATAATGCACAAAAGAAAGAGTTTCTGGAGTTTCCTGCCAGACTTTACAAAGGCGATAAATCGTATATCCGACCATTAGATAAAGACATTGAGAGCGTTTTTGATAACAGTGTGAACAAATGCTTTGCAAATGGTGAAAGCAAGCGTTTTTTATTTAAAAATAAAGACGGTGAGACTGTAGGAAAGGTTGCCGTTTTTGTGAATAAACAGTACATCGAAAAACAACCCACAGGTGGCATTGGTTTTTTCGACTGCATCAACGATCAGGAAACGGCCAATTTTATATTTGACCATTGTAAAAACTGGCTTCAGGGAAGAGGAATGGAAGCGATGGATGGCTCGATTAATTTTGGAGAACGGGATAGATTCTGGGGCGTTTTAATTGAAGGTTTTTCTGAACCTTTGTACGGAATGAATTACAATTACCCTTACTACAAAGAGCTTTTTGAAAATTACGGGTTTGAAATTTATTTCAATCAGTTATGTTTCAGCAGGAAGGCTCACGCTCCCACGTCAAGAATTTTCAATATCATGCACGCCAAGCATTCTAAAAATGAAAATTTTTCTTCAAAACGTGTCACCAAAACAAATATGGACAAGTTTGCAAAAGATTTTTACACCATTTACAATAAATCCTGGGAAAGTCACGGCGGAGGAAAGCAAATGTCTCTGAGTGACATCAAAAAACTCTTCAACAATATGAAACCTGTAATGAATGAGCATATTGCATGGTTCGCCTATGAAAATGGAAACCCGGTTGCGATGTGGATTAATATTCCGGATCTCAATCAATGGTTTAAATATTTAAATGGGAAATTTGGGTTTGTAGACAAATTGAAATTTCTATATTATAAAACTTTTAAACACAATTCTAAATTCGTTGGTTTAATTTTTGGAGTTCTTCCGGAATGGCAAAATAAAGGTGTGGAAGGTTACCTTATCGTAGAAGCCGCCAATCATTTTCGTTTGGCAACAAAATTTGAAGATTTTGAAATGCAGTGGATCGGTGATTTTAACCCGAAAATGCTGGGCCTTGCAAAGCATCTTGAAACACAAATGACCAGAAAATTGGCGACATACCGATATTTATTTGATCGAACCAAAGAGTTTGAAAAACACCCAACAGTTTAAATTAAAAAAAACATAATCATGGATTCATTGGTACTTTTATTTATTGTATTTCTCTTTTTCATCTTATCAATTCCTGCAATTATTTTTCTGATTGCCTATTTAGCCGCACAAAGCAGAAAGAAGAAGCAGAAAATCCTTTTAGAACAAATTGGAACACCTGAATATCATGCATTTGTACGGTATAATATGGGAAATACTCAAAACGAATTTTTCAAACTGAAAGCATTTCAGGGAAGCGGAATCATTTATGTAGAAGACCGGAAGATTATTTTCAGAGATACTTTAAATCAGAACCCGCACATATTTAACTTAGATGAATCTTCAATAAAATGGGAAGATATTAATCTCGTGAATGGGTTATTGAAATGGTTTTCGGTAAGCGACGACACCAAAAAATACTTTTTCAATATTGACAGCGGAATGTTTATTTTTAATACCAACTCTTCTAAGCCGACAACAAAAAGTGTTTTTGACAGATTAATTCAATATCAGAATAACATATAACAATAAGGCTTTAGAAAAATTCTAAAGCCTTATTTCTTCACTTTTACTAACTATTTAAAACAGCTCTCCAGCCACTTTTTTAATATTATCACTTTTACCCATCGAGTAAAAATGCAGTACGGGAACGCCAAAATCAAGCAGTTCTTTGCATTGACTGATTGCCCATTCTACGCCGATTTGTTTTACGGCTTCATTGTTTTTTGCGCTTTCTACCGCATTGATTAAGTCTTCAGGCAAATCTATTTTGAAAACCTGAGGCAATAATTTCAAATGTTTTTTTGTCGCAATCGGTTTTATTCCTGGTATGATCGGAACGGTAATTCCCATTTCTCTGGCCTTAGTTACAAATTCAATATACTTTTTATTGTCAAAAAACATTTGGGTTACGATATAATCTGCGCCTGCATCTACTTTTTGTTTCAGCCATTTCAGATCATAATTCATTGAAGGAGCTTCCATGTGCTTTTCGGGATAACCGGCAACTCCAATGCAGAATTTATTGTGATCATCACAAATTTGCTCATCATGCAGATATTTTCCTCTTCCCAAATTGTTGATCTGATTAACCAAATCCATTGCGCTTGCGTGACCGCCAGGAGTGGCTTCAAAATACTGATGGCCTTTCATTGCATCACCGCGAAGTGCCATGATATTATCGATTCCGAGATACATACAGTCTACCAAAAGATATTCTGTTTCTTCCTTAGTAAAACCTCCGCAAAGCAGGTGAGGAACGGTATCTACATTGTATTTATGCTGAATCGCCGCACAAATCCCCAATGTTCCGGGACGCATTCTTGTGATTCGGCGCTCCATCAAACCGTTTCCTTTGTCGATGTAAATATATTCTTCTCTTGAAGTCGTCACATCAATAAATGGCGGTTTAAATTCCATCAAAGGATCGATGTTGGTATATAAATCTTCAATCCCGATTCCTTTTTGAGGCGGAACTACCTCTAAAGAAAATAAGGCTTTGCCGTTGGCGTTTTTTATATGGTCTGTAATTTTCATTTAATGAATAGTAAGTTTTAATTTTTTGAATAGTTTTTATGATTCGGCGGCGGCTTTGCCGCCGCCGAATCATAAAAATCTTAAATTCCGTCTGCTAAATTCGGGTTCAGCCATTTTCTCGCTTCCTGCAGAGAAATTCCTTTTCTTACAGAATATTCTTTCAACTGGTCTTCTGAAATTTTTCCTAAACCAAAATATTTGGCATGCGGACTTCCAAAATAATATCCGGAAACAGCTGCCGTTGGGAACATGGCTAAACTTTCAGTAAGATAAACACCGATGTTTTCTTCAACTTTTAACAAATCCCAAATTGCGTGTTTCTCCAGATGATCCGGACAGGCAGGATAGCCCGGCGCGGGACGAATTCCTTTGTATTTTTCGGCAATCAAATCTTCGTTGCTTAAATTTTCCTGATTGGCATAACCCCAATATTCTGTACGGACTTTTTTATGTAAAAATTCAGCGTAAGCTTCAGCAAAACGGTCGGCGATTGCTTTTACCATGATCGCATTGTAATCGTCGTTGTCTTTTTCATACTGAACCGACAATTCGTCCGTTCCGAAACCTGTACACACGCAGAAAGCGCCCATGTAATCAGTTTTTCCTGAACTTTTAGGAGCAATAAAATCGCTTAATGCGATATAATCTTTACCTTTCGATTTCTGAACCTGCTGTCTCAACGTTAAAAACTTAACCTTTTCCTGATCATTTTCATCATAAATTAAAATATCATCGGTTTCGTTTGAATTGGCTTTAAAGATTCCAAAAATTGCTTTGGCCACCAGGCGTTTTTCATCAACAATTTTCTTTAAAATTTTCTGACCGTCTGCAAATAATTCTTTTGCCTGTTCGCCCACCACTTCATCATCAAAAATATTGGGGTATTTCCCGTGCAGATCCCAGCTTCTGAAAAACGGCGACCAGTCGATGAACGGAATCAATTCTTCAAGATCCTGATTTTCGAAAACCTGAATCCCCAAATTATTTGGAGTGAAAATTTCCTCATTTTCCCAATCGATTTTAAATCTATCTTTTCGGGCATCTTCGATGGAAACGTAGTTTTTATCAATCTGTCTGTTCAAAAACTTCTCACGAAAATCTGAATAATCACTTTTCAAATCATCCACATATTCTTTATTTCTATCTCCCAACAATGAACTTACAACGTTAACCGCTCTGGAAGCATCATTTACGTGAACCACTGCATTTTTATATTTTAAATCAATTTTTACAGCTGTGTGTGCTTTAGAAGTCGTCGCACCACCGATCAATAAAGGAAAATTTAAATTCTGTCTTTCCAGTTCTGAGGCGATATACACCATTTCATCTAAACTTGGAGTAATCAATCCACTTAATCCAATCACATCTACGTTATGATCAATCGCTGCCTGAATAATTTTCTCAGCAGGAACCATCACTCCCAAATCGACAATATCGTAATTATTACAACCCAACACTACGCTCACAATATTTTTTCCGATATCATGAACATCGCCTTTTACGGTTGCCATTAGAATTTTTCCGTTGGGTTTCTGAGCTACATCTTTTTCAGCTTCGATGAATGGTTGCAGATAAGCGACTGCTCTTTTCATGACACGGGCAGATTTTACGACCTGCGGAAGAAACATTTTCCCGGCACCAAATAAATCTCCGACAACGCCCATTCCTGTCATCAGATTGACTTCGATAACGTGAAGCGGTCTTGCCGACTGCAGTCTGGCTTCTTCTACATCTTCCTCAATAAAACGGTCAATACCCTTCACCAAAGAATGGGTGATTCTTTCCTGCAAAGGATAAGTTCGCCATTCCAGCTCTTCAACTTTTTCTTTTTTAACCGATTTATTCCGTTCAGAATAATCTAAAAGCCGCTCGGTTGCATCTTCTCTTTTGTCAAGAATTACATCTTCTACAAGCTCAAGAAGTTCCTTATTAATCTGATCATAAACCTCAAGCAATGCCGGATTTACAATTCCGATATTCATCCCCGCCTGAATTGCGTGATAAAGGAAAACCGAGTGCATCGCCTCACGCACCGTATCATTTCCACGGAACGAGAACGAGACATTGGAAACCCCTCCACTCACCGAAGCGTAAGGAAGATTTTGTCTTACCCAGCGTGTGGCTTCAATGAAATCGATTGCGTTGCGACGGTGTTCGTCCATTCCGGTTGCAACGGGGAATATATTTAAGTCGAAAATAATATCTTCAGCAGGAAATTTAACCTCATTTACCAAAATATCATAAGAACGTTGGGTGATTTCAAGTCTTCTTTCATAGTTATCGGCCTGTCCGACCTCATCAAAAGCCATAACAATCACCGCCGCTCCGTATCTTTTGATCGCTTTGGCGTGTTTTACGAACTCTTCTTTTCCTTCTTTCAAACTGATGGAATTCACCACACATTTTCCCTGAACAACTTGTAAACCTGCTTCCAGAATCTCCCATTTGGAAGAATCGACCATGATCGGAATTTTGGAAATATCAGGTTCGGAACCAATCAAATTCAGAAATTTAATCATGGAAGCTTTTCCATCGATCAAACCGTCGTCAAAATTGACGTCAAGAATCTGAGCGCCGCCATCCACCTGATCTCTTGCGATATCTAAGGCTTCAGAAAATTTCTCTTCTTTGATTAATCTTAAAAACTTTTTAGATCCGGCAACATTGGTTCTTTCACCTACATTGATAAAATTACTTTCCGGAGTAATAATCAGAGGTTCGAGCCCTGATAATTTTAAATATTTCATTAATTTATTCTTCTAAAATAAAATAGGCATTATTCGCATTTTGCTTCAGCAAATCGACATGTTTGCCCAAAGCGTTGAAAATCGGAAATCGTTTGTAGCTCAAATTATTTTCTCGGGCAAACTGCTCGATTTCCTCGGTGATTTCATTATAATACATATAGCTATAGTTCGGGAAAAGATGATGGGCCACATGAAAGTTGAAATTTCCCAAAACATTTCTCACAAACCAGTTATTTTCTTTCAAATCATTGGTCACTTCAAGCTGATGGCGAATCCAGCTGAACGGAAGTCCGTTTTTTTCATCCAATTTCGGAAAAGCATTATCCGGAAGCGGATGTAAAGGCAACAACACAAAAAGTGCAAAAATGCTTGCCGCAATCACCTGCAAAAACCAAGCACCCAAAGCCAAACCAAGAGAAATTTTAAAAAATAAAACAGGAATAGCAATCTGATAGAAAAAGTAAAATAATTTAAAGCTGATCATTTTAATCTTTTCTGAAACCGGAATTTTACCCTGCGTTTTTAAAATTACTCTTTCATTATCAAAAAAATCCCTGAAATCTCTGATAAACATCCAGTTAAATAAATAAAGCGGATACACCAGAAAGAAAAAGAAATGCTGAAATTTCTGAATTCCTTTAGCTTTAATCCATGGAACGATGAGTAAAATTCCGCTCTGCTCGATGTCGGTATCCCAACCGTCAACGTTTGGATAGGCGTGATGCGATGCGATGTGCCTTTTTTTCCAGATATAAGAGTTGGCTCCCACAAGATCGAAAATTTTCAGAACCAGACTGTTCAGTTTTTTACTTTTATATATGTTGTTATGAGCTGCCTCGTGAATTAAATTTAAATAAATTAAAACCAGAGAAATGCCCATCAGAACAAAACTTGAAATGTAAATCCAAGGCCGGTCTGCATTGAAAAGTGCAAACACATACAACCCAAAATAAACCAAAGGCAAAATAATTGCTTTGATCTGAATGTAAACATCTCTGTTTTTGGGAAGTGTTTCTACTCGCTGGTTCACTCTTTTTCTTAATTCATTAAACAGTTTGGCGTCTTCTGGATTTTTTAGGTAAATTGGCTTTTCCATAAGATTTTGATTTGGTTTTAAAAAAAAGTATTTTCATACTTACTCTAAATTTCCAAATCAAAAATCATACAAAATCCTTTACTTTTCTTGGCTCATATTTATCAACTAAATCAGCTATTGCTTTGATGTGTTCCGGCGTGGTACCACAGCATCCGCCGATAATATTGATCAATCCTTTCTCTACATATTCCCTGATCTGTGCAGCCATCTGGTCTGGTGATTCATCATACTGTCCGAATGCATTCGGAAGACCCGCATTCGGATAAGCCGAAACGTGGAATTCGGAATTATGAGCCAGGGTTTCTAAATATGGCGTTAACTGATTCGCTCCCAAAGCACAGTTGAACCCTACACTCAATAAATTTAAATGTGAAACTGAAATTAAAAATGCTTCTGCGGTTTGTCCGCTTAGTGTTCTTCCCGAAGCATCGGTAATCGTTCCTGAAACCATGATCGGAATTTCAATTCCTCTTTCTTCCTGAATTTCGTCGATGGCAAACAATGCAGCTTTTGCATTCAGCGTATCGAAAATTGTTTCTACCAAAAGAATATCTGAACCGCCATCCAACAAAGCTTCTGACTGCTGTTTGTAAGCCAATCTCAATTCTTCGAAAGTAATCGCACGGTAACCTGGATCATTGACATCCGGACTTAAACTTGCCGTTCTGTTTGTCGGTCCGATGGAACCTGCAACAAATCTAGGCTTGTCAGGATTTTTCTCGGTAAACTCGTCGCAAACTTTTCTGGCAATCTTCGCTGACTCATAATTCAGTTCGTAGACCAAATCTTCCATGTGGTAATCCGCCATTGCAATGGTAGTTCCCGAAAAAGTATTGGTTTCAAGAATATCAGCACCGGCCTCAAGGTACTTTCTGTGAACTTCCTCAATCGCATGAGGCTGTGTCAGAGAAAGCAGGTCATTATTTCCTTTCACTGGATGTTCCCAGTCTTTGAAACGCTCACCACGGTAATCTTCTTCTTCGAATTTATATCGCTGAAGCATCGTTCCCATCGCTCCGTCGAGGATGAGAATACGTTTCTGCAATGCTTTATATAGTTGTTCTGAATTTTTCATTTTTATTTATTATGACATATTTTTAATAAGATTGAATCCTATTTTTATTAAATCGTCGCTTTGGGATTCTTCAGTTATTTCAATTTTTTTATTTCTAAGCCTTGTCAAGGTTTTGAACCTTGACAAGGCTTATTTGCCGAATCTTTACGCTGAATCTCTGCAGCCCCACTTGAACGGAGCTCTTTTTGCTGCAGCGAAGCGGAGGCAAAAAAGCGGGAGTGGAAGGCGGATACAGCTGCCCAAATAATTCTACCCCAATGCCTGCTTCAAGTCTGCAATAATATCGTCCACATTCTCGAGACCGACTGAACAGCGCACCAAACCGGCAGTAATTCCCACTTCATTTCTTTCTTCATCAGAAAGTTTGGAATGGGTTGTTGAAGCCGGATGCGTGACAATGGTTCGGGTGTCGCCCAAGTTTGCAGACAATGAGCACATTTTTATTTTATCTAAAAAGTTTCTTCCGCCTTCAATTCCTCCTTTGATTTCAAAAGCGACCACATTTCCGCCCAACTTCATTTGCTTTTTGGCAATTTCGTAGCTTGGATGAGATTTTAAAAACGGGTATTTTACCAATTCCACATTCGGATGATTTTCTAAAAACTCAGCGACCTTCAAAGCATTTTCGCAGTGTCTTTCTACACGAATCGCCAAGGTTTCTAAGCTTTTTGAAAGAACCCAAGCATTGAATGGCGACATTGCAGGCCCCGTATTTCTTGCGAAAAGATAAATTTCTCTGATTAAATCTTCACTTCCAACGGCTACTCCGCCCAAAACACGACCCTGACCGTCAATCAGTTTTGTGGCTGAATGAACCACCAGATCAGCTCCGTATTTTATTGGCTGCTGAAGGTAAGGCGTCGCAAAACAGTTGTCTACAATGAAAATGAGATTGTGTTTTTTGGCAATCTGACCAAAATATTCCAAGTCTAAAATTTCTATGGCCGGATTGGTCGGCGTTTCCAGATATAGAATTTTTGTGTTGGGTTTGATGTACTGCTCTACGTTTTCAGAATCTTCAGCTTTGAAATAGGTTGTCTCTATATTCCATTTTGGGAAATATTTTGTGAACAAAGTATGTGTAGAACCAAAAACCGACTGACAGCTTACAATATGATCTCCCGCATTCAGTAATGTTGCAAACGTTGAATAAATGGCTGCCATTCCCGTTGCAAAAGCATAACCTGCTTCTGCACCTTCCATTTTTACAATTTTATCCGTGAACTCTGTTACATTAGGATTTGAAAATCGGCTGTACAGATTTTTAGATTTTTCTTCGGCAAAACTCGCTCTCATATCTTCTGCATCTTCAAAAACAAAGCTTGAAGTAAGATACAAAGGCGTAGAATGCTCGTCAAACTGCGTTCTTTCGGTTTGGGTTCTTATAGCAAGGGTTTCGAAATTTTCGCTTTCCATTTTATCTGATTTTGATTGATAGGATTGCATCCTATCCTTTATTAAATCGTCCCTTTGGGACTCTTTAGATTATACTTTCTACAAATTATTTTGTTTCACTAAGTCTTAAAATATCACCAAATACCCCACGGGCAGTTACTTTTGCTCCGGCTCCGGCTCCCATAATCACGATTGGGTTTTCACCATAGCTTTCGGTATAGATTTCAAAAATTGAATCTGAACCTTTTAATTGACCTAAAGCTGAAGTTGCCGGAACAGAAATTAGTTTTACATCCAGTTCACCTTTTTCTTTCTGTAAATCACCGTGCAAATCACCAACGTATCTTAAAACGTGATTCGGTTCCTGATTTTTTTTGATTTTGTCATATTCATCATCCAATTCTGTGAGTCTTGAAAGAAACTCCTGTTTTGAAACAGAAAGTAAAGCTTCAGGAACTAAATTTTGAATATTGATATCTGAAAATTCATTAATTAAATCGAGTTCTCTCGCTAAAATCAACAGTTTTCTGGCGACATCATTTCCTGATAAATCTTCTCTCGGGTCTGGCTCTGTAAATCCTTTTTCTAAAGCTTCATTAACAATGGTTGAAAATTTATCATCTCTCAAAGAAAAATTATTGAACACATAACTCAAAGTTCCTGAGAAAACACCTTTGATTCTTGTAATATTCTCACCCGAAAGGTGTAAAAGTTTTATTGTGTCAATTAATGGTAAACCAGCTCCTACATTGGTTTCATATAAATAACGTTTGTTATTTTTGTTCAACGTATATCTTAGTTTACGGTATTCTTCAATCGGAAGGGTGTTGAAAATTTTGTTTGATGAAACCAGATCAAAACCGTTTTCTGCCAAAGCCTGATAGTTTTTTACAAAATCAACGCTTGCAGTATTATCAACAACAATCAGGTTTTCAAGTTGATTTTCTTTCGAGAAATTAATTAATTCTTCAACATTTGAAGATTTTTCGGCTGCAAAAACCTCATCATTCCAGGTACTATCAAATCCTTTTTTGTTGAAGGCAATTTTTCTGGAATTGGCAACTGCCACAACCTTAAGGTGAATGTTTTTTCTTCTTTTAATTTCTTCTGAAGAATGTAAAACCTGTTCAATTAAAGTCTTTCCTACATTCCCGTGACCAATAATTGCCAAATGAACTGTTTTTGGTTTTTTGAAAATTTCCGACTCAATGATATTTTTAGTTTTCTCATCCTGAGAAGAAGTTACCACAATATTAACGCTCTTTCCGCTCAAGTTTTGATTTAAAAGCAACGGAAAAACATTGTTTCTTGCCAGTTCAGAAAGTATTTTATTTAGATCATCTGCAACAAAACCAATGACAGACACATTGTTGATGCTGTAAATCTGAGAAACTTTTCCTGATTTTCTTTCAGCTGCAAATTCGTCAATCAGACAATTAACCGCTTTCTCAGAATCGTCTTCATGTACAAGAATTGAAAGTCCGTTTTCAACAGCCTGCTGAGAAATCACTCCTACACTGATTCGCGCTAAAGTAAGCGCTTTAAAAACCCTGCCGTCAATCCCGATTTCACCTAAGAAATCTGCTCCTTCAAACTTGATGATTGATCTGTTTTTAAAAAATTTTATTTCGTTTGCATTAGCTTTCATCTACAAAATATTTTTTATGATATAATTTAATTGTTCGTATTCCATTAAAAAGGCGTCGTGCCCATGAATTGATTTGATCTCGTGATAGAAAACATCTTCCTTTTCGGATTTCAGCTTGTTAAAGCACATTCGGATTTCTGAAGCCGGGAAAAACAAGTCGGTATCTACAGAGATCATGTGCATTCGTGCTTTGATTTTACCTAAATCTTTATCGTTTACATTAATGTTCATCAATAAATGATTCATGAGCTGATAAGACTTTAAGCTAAATCTTTCAGCAAGAGATTTCCCGTGATAAATCAGCCAGTCTTCAGATTCTAACTTTTGTTTTTTCTGATTAAATTGAGTTTGAAATCTTTCATTTAAAGACTGAGGTGTTCTGTAACACAACATCGCATGAATTCTGGCTTTCTGAAGTGGTTCATCATTTCCGTTTAATAAAAACTGCTGAACGAGACATTGAGCATGCAGCCAATCATGAGTTTTTGAATCACAGGCAATTGGGATAAAAAGCTCTGCTAAATCTGTATTTTTGGAAAGCATTTCCCAGCCAATTCCGCCTCCTAACGAACCTCCGATAATGGCGTATAAGTTTTTAATATTTAAAGTTTCAAGACCTTTCAGAAAAATATTGGCAATATCTGAAGGAGTGAAATCTGAATATTCATCAATAAAAAAATTATCATATCCGTTTCCGGGAATATTGAAACAGAGAACTGTATATTTATTTGTATCTATCACTTGGTTATCACCAATCAGTTGTTTCCACCAACCTTTTTCTCCAGATACGTTTGAATTTCCGGTTAAAGCATGATTGATTAAAATGATGGGTGCTGAAAACAACTCTTTCCCAAAAAGCTGATAGCTTAATGAGATATGATATTCCTTTTTGGAATCGGTTTGGTACAAAAAATTAATATGTTGCAGTTCTGTTTTCAATTTTATATTCTTAAAATAAATTTGAAAATGCCATGAGAAATGGCTGAAAAGAACTTCAGTAAGTTATCTGTCCAAAATAAAAATTTGGTAGAACGTAGCACCTTCTTCGCTTGTGCAAAGGGTTGCTAAGGTTTCACAGGGTCTATCCCTCAACCTTTCTTGATAACATTTTCAATATGTAAATGATCGAATGGTGCAAATATAATGCATTTCTCTTAAAAAAATAAATAAAATTTATTTTTCATTAAAAAACCTTTAATTAAAAGCATTTCAGAATGATGTTAAGAATTATTAAGCTTAAAAAAATTGTTTTTTTTTGCCAAAAAATCTACCTTAGCAATGAAAAATGATGTTATATGAGTGTTGAAAAGCAAAGACTAAAGGATAAAAATTGGTTGAACTGGGGACCTTACGTAAGCAACAGACAGTGGGGAAACGTACGTGAAGACTACAGCCCGAATGGAAATGCATGGCACTACGCAAACCACAACAATGCCGAAAGCTATGCTTATCGCTGGGGCGAAGAGGGCATCGCCGGAATCTCAGATACCAAGCAGCTTTTTTGCTTTGCCCTCTCATTTTGGAATAAGAATGACGAAAGAATAAAAGAGCGATTTTTCGGGCTGAGCAATCCTCAGGGAAATCACGGTGAAGACATTAAAGAAATTTTCTACTATTTAGATAATACACCCACTCATAGTTATATGAAAATGGTGTACAAATATCCCATCAATAAATTTCCTTACGAAGACTTAGTCGCTGAAAACGGAAGACGAACCAAGAAAGAGCCGGAATATGAAATCATAGACACGGGAATCTTCGATAAGGATGAATATTTTGATATTTTTATTGAATATTGTAAAGGGAATATTGATGACATTTTGGTGCGGGTTACAGTTTGCAATCGAAGCAACCAGGATGCACCGATTGTAGTTTTACCTACCGCATGGTACAGAAACAACTGGAAATGGGGCTACAATGAATATCAGGGACAGCTGGAAGATTCTCATGAAGGATGCATCAACATCAATCATGACAGCATCCCTTTAAAAAAGTTTTATTCTAAAAACAGAAATGCCCAGCGGGTATTTTGTGATAATGAGACTAATAATCCGAAGCTTTACGGAAGCCCGGAAGCTGAGAATACCTATTACAAAGACGGGATCAACAATTTTGTCATTCATCAAAAAAACACAATTAATCCTGAGAAAAAGGGCTCCAAAGCATCATTTATCGTTGAAGCAGAAATAAAAGCAGGTCAGTCTGAAGTTTTTGAATTCCGTTTATCTTCAAATGATTTAGATGATCCGTTTTATGATTTTGAAAGTATTTTTAATGCAAGACTTTCAGAAGCGAATGAATTTTACGAAGAAATTCAGCAGGATGTTCCGAATGAAGACGAAAGAAATGTGCAGCGCCAAGCCTTTGCAGGACTCCTTTGGAATAAACAATTTTACCATTACAACGTAGGAAAATGGCTGAAAGGTGACCCTAATCACGAGGCACCGAGAGATTTTAATAATTATGTGAGAAATACCGAGTGGGAACATCTACACAATAAAGATATCATCTCCATGCCCGATAAATGGGAATATCCGTGGTATGCAACCTGGGATTTGGCTTTTCATTGTGTTCCTTATGCAATTATTGACGGTGATTTTGCTAAAAACCAGCTTCTTCTCTTGACTAAAGAATGGTACATGCATCCTAACGGGCAAATGCCTGCTTATGAATGGAATTTGAGCGATGTAAATCCGCCCGTGCATGCATGGTCTTGTTTCAGGGTATTTAAAATTGATGAAAAAGCTAATGGTAAGCCCGACTTATTATTTCTAGAAAAAGTTTTTCAAAAGCTACTTCTTAATTTTACCTGGTGGGTCAACAGAAAAGATAAAAACGGCAAGAATATTTTTGGAGGCGGATTCTTAGGACTCGACAACATCGGTGCATTTGACCGTAACATGGAACTGAAAGATGGTGAACATCTTGAACAAGCCGACGGAACGAGCTGGATGGCAATGTATGCGCTAAATATGATGCGTATCGCAATGGAATTGGCTCAATACTACCAGGTTTACGAAGATATGGCGATTAAATTCTTCGAACATTATCTCTACATCGCAGAGGCGATGGAAAATATGGGAGAAGACAAAGAAGGTCTCTGGAACGAAGAAGACGGATTCTTCTACGATGTACTTCAACTCGGAAATGGTGAAAGTGTAACGTTAAGATTGAGAAGCATTGTGGGATTAATTCCGTTGTTTGCAGTGGAAATTATTGATCATCATCTGTTAGATAAAATGCCGAATTTCCGTGAAAGGATGGATTGGGTTTTGAAAAACAAGCCCGAACTTGCCAATTTAGTTTCTCATTGGGACGAAGAAGGCAGCGGCAGAAAGCATTTGATGAGCATTCTCCGTAAGACAAGACTTAAAAAAGTTTTAACAAGAATGGTTGATGAAAAAGAATTTCTAAGTACATACGGAATCCGTGCGATGTCAAAAGTCTATGAAGAAAATCCTTTTGTATTTACTGTTCACGGCAATAAAAATGTGGTTTATTATACCCCGGCAGAAAGTGACAGCCGAATGTTTGGAGGAAACAGCAATTGGAGAGGCCCGATTTGGTTTCCTATTAATTTTTTAATTGTAGAAAGTCTGCAACGTTTTCATTTTTATTATGGAAATAGCTTAAAGATTGAATTCCCTACCGGAAGCGGAGAGCAGAAAAACCTTGATGAGGTTGCTTCTAATATCAGCAACAGACTTTGCTCGATTTTTTTAAAGGACGAAAGCGGACAAAGAGCTTTTAATGGAGGAAATTATAAATTTAATTATGACCCTAATTTTAAGGATTATATCACTTTCTTTGAGTATTTTCACGGAGATAACGGCCGTGGTGTGGGAGCATCTCATCAAACAGGATGGACGGCAACTGTAGCAAAATTAATGAAGCCAAGACTGGCATAATCGCTTTTAAGAGATAATAAAAAAACCGAAATTTCTAAAATTTCGGTTTTTTTATTGTGAATATTTTTCGCTTTATTAATTGAAAACAAGATTTAAAGTGAAAAAAAACTGAAAATCCCACAACATCACGTAAAATATGACACAAACAACAATAATAGGTAAATTGTATAAATTTGACAAAATATATTTAATTACAATACTAAAAACACATCAATTTCACTACATTAGCCCCATAAATAACAAATAAATTAAAAATGAAAACAAAACTACTTTTTAAGACTGCCATTGCAGCGGCGTTTTTAATCTTTCATCAGGTTGATGCACAAGAATATCAGCCAATCACAATACAAAGCGGTTTTAATGCTGATGTTATTGCTAATGGCGTTGGCGCATCGGCAACCTCAACAAATAATGATGTAGATGGTGTAAGCTATGCTTTTGTATCTACAGATTTTAAACTTACTGCTGCAGACCCGGGACTGAGTTACGGTTTACCGGCTAATGGCATTATCAATTCAGCTGTTGGATCCACCACAGGGCTGAATTACATCATGGCTTCTTACAGTTCTAATAATTCTTTAAGACTGCAAAACACGAATGACACCGGTACTCTGACCTTTGCTACTCCCACGCCGGCGATAAGTCTTTATATGCTTGCAACAGGTGGAAGTGGTGACACAACAGTGGATGCCGTGGTCAATTTTTCAGATGGAACAAATCAGACTTTTACGTCTCTAGCTATTTCGGACTGGTATTATGGTTCCAATTACGCAATTAAAGGAATTGGCAGAATTAATATAACCAATGATAATTTAGAAAGCGGTTTTGGCGAAAATCCAAGACTATACCAAATTCCTCTTGCCATCGACGCAGCCAATCAGTCTAAAAATATTGTAAGTGTAACGATTACAAAAACAGGAGCAGGTGGTATTCCAAATATTTTTGCACTTTCAGCGGATGCTTACAATCCTTGTGCAACTCCAGCTAATATAACTGCTACAACGACCGTCAATGATGCAACTTTAAGCTGGTCAGCACCTTCAAGTGCGCCATCTTCGGGGTACCAATACTATTATAGTACATCTTCAACGGCTCCTACAGCAACTACGCAACCAACTGGCAATGTTACTTCAGGAACGTCAGTCACTTTAAATAATCTTACAACTGGACAAACCTATTATTTTTGGGTAAGATCTAATTGTGGTGGTTCTTCACAAAGTTTCTGGAAAATGAAAGAATTCACTCCTGGGCAGATCTCTGCAACATATACTTTGGGAGATATCAATACAGAGTATGACGATATCGGAGTTGATACTTCATCCACCACAAACTGTCCTGGAAGCTTGTCAGTTTCTATACCAGCAGGTTATAAAATTTCTTCGACTTCAGTATCTTATGCTATGTCTACCGCAAGTAACGGTTGGATGTCAGAGCAAGAAAGCTTTTTGGTATGTACTACCAATAGTACAGCCGAAGCAACTGTTAGTGAAGGATCAGGGAGCGGTGGAGGAACCTATTCATACAACAGAACAGGGCTTACTATCGCCAATAATCTTACCGGAACAGTAAACTTCGACTTAAGAGCATGGAGAACTTACGGAGATGAATCCAACGGGTGTACAGCAAATTATAACAAAGTTGACAACAATACATGGACTGTGACCGTTACGCTAGAACCAACATCTTTAGCTACTAACGAAACAGCTCCAAAGGCAAAGGAAAGACTGGCTTACCCTAATCCTTTCCAAGATGTTTTAAATATTGAAAAATCAGAAAATATCAAGCGTTTAACGGTTACAGATTTATCAGGCGTTACTGTAAAAACTGTTGAAAATCCTAGTTCCACTTTACGTCTTGAAGATGTTAAATCGGGAGTTTACATCTTGAGCTACATGATGAAAGATGGCAGCCTGAAAAGCACTAAAATAATTAAAAAGTAAAAATCAATTTATAATGAACAGAAAAACCGGATAGCTTTATCCGGTTTTTTTATGCCTAATTTTTATCGTTAAATTTTTTCTCCGTTCACATAAACTTCATAACCTATTTCTACGTTGGGCTCTAAAGTTTTTGAAACTGAACAGTATTTTTCGAATGACAATTCTGATGCTTTTAAAGCTTTTTTAGGATCAATCATTCCTTCCAAAAAGAATTTAACCATAATTGATTTAAAAGGTTTTGCATCTTCCACAGGAATCCTTTCTCCCTCCACTTCAGCTTTGAAACCTGTAATTTCCTGTCTTTGTTTTTTCAGAATTGAAACCACATCAATTCCGCTGCATCCTGCAACTGCCATCAATACACTTTCCATTGGAGAAACTCCTTTTGCGCCGGGTTGGGAAGTATTGTCTAAAAGAATTGAATTTCCCTGTGAATTGGTGCATTCAAATAAAAAATCGTCGTTGATTCGGTTGAGTGTTATTTTCATTATTGCTTGTTGCTTGTTGCTTATTGCTTATTGCTTATTGCTTATTGCTTATTGCTTATTGCTTATTGCTTATTGCTTATTGCTTATTGCTTATTGCTTATTGCTTATTGCTTATTCAAAATTACAAAATCCCTCTCGCTTTTATCTCAAGATATTTATTAATTACCTCCACATTCAAATTTTCAGGAAGCGTATAGACAGAATAAATTCCATACTTTCTCAGTTCCTGAATGATGAGTTTTTTTTCAAATTCAAATTTTTCTGCGATCACTTCGTCATAGATTTCCTGCATGCTTTCGGGATTTTTGTGAAGTAAAGTCTGCAATTCAGAATTTTTGAAGAAAACTACGACTAGCAAATGATTTTTGGCAATTCCACGAAGGTATTTCATCTGACGGTTTAGAGCGTCTAACGTTTCAAAATTCGTAAACAATACAACCAAACTTCTTTGGTTCACAGAGTATTTAACGTCCTGATAAAGCCTGTTGAAATCACTTTCAAAAAAATCTGTTTTAATATTATACAATGCTTCTGAAATTCTTCTCAACTGACCGGATTTGTTATCGGCAGCCACTTTATTTTCAGTTTTTTTAGAGAAAGTCATCATTCCGGCTCGATCACCTTTTTTAAGAATAATGTGTGATAACGCCATACTCGCATTAATGGAATAATCAAGCAGACTCAACCCTTTGAAAGGCATTTTCATCGTTCTGCCTTTATCGATCAGCATAAAAATACGTTGCGATTTCTCATCCTGAAACTGATTCACCATCAAACGATTTGTTTTTGAAGTCGCTTTCCAGTTGATGGTTCTTACGTCGTCTCCAGGAACATATTCTTTAATTTGCTCAAACTCCATCGTGTGACCGAGCTTTCTGATTTTTTTGATACCGCCAAGCAAAAATTCATTTTGCAAAGCCATCAGTTCATATTTTCTGAGATGAACAAATGACGGATACGCCGGCAACATTGCACCTTTCTGAAAAGTAAATCTTTTAGAGACAAAACCCAAAGGCGACGAGGCAAAGATATTCAAAGCTCCAAAACTATATTCTCCTCTTTCCTTCGGCTCAAGAATATATTGAAATAAGGTATTTTTACCTGACTCAATTTTTTTTTCAATTAAAAAGTCTCTCTTCTGAAACTGAAACGGTATTTCATCAATAACTTTGGTATTGATTGTAAAACTATAATTGTTTTTAATATCAACCTTTATCGGATTTTCATCGCCGTTGGATAATTTCTCAGGCAAAATTCTCTGAGCCAAGATGCCATCTTTTTCTCTGTACAAAAGCAGATAATCAACCATTGCTGCTAAAAAAACCAACAACAAAACAACATGACCAGCAATCATTAAAAACGGAAAGAAAAACGCAAAAACATACAGAATTCCCACTCCGATGAGTGCGAAAAAAAAGCGGTTGTTGATGTATAGATTTTTCATTTTTATTTCAGTTAAAAGGTTTTCAGACGATCAAATCTAAATTCTTTTTGATTCTTATCTCGGAATTTCTATTCCTTCCAAAATTTGTCGGATAATTTCATCGGCCGTCAATCCTTCCATTTCTCTTTCAGGCGAAACAATTACTCTGTGTCTTAATACTGCATAACTCGCTTCTTTGATATCTTCGGGAGTTACAAAATCTCTTCCTCTCAACGCAGCAAATGCTTTTGAGGCCGTCAGCAAAGCTAAGCTCGCTCTTGGTGATGCCCCTAAATATAAAAACTGATTTTCTCTTGTGTTGATGATGATTTTAGCAATATATTCTATCAGTTGAGATTCAACGATGATTTCTTTAACCAAGGTTTGATATCGACTTAGTTGTTGAGCACTAATTACAGGTTTTACAACATCTGTTTTGTCCTCCTGTCTGCTTTCATGTTGGTTTTTGATAATAGCAATTTCCTGATCAAGATTCGGATAACCAACATTTATTTTAAATAAAAATCGATCGAGTTGCGCTTCAGGAAGTCGGTAAGTTCCCTCGTGCTCAATCGGGTTTTGGGTTGCAACCACTAAAAACGGGGCTTCCATTTCGTACTGCGTTCCGTCCATCGTGATTTGTCTTTCTTCCATCACCTCAAACAAAGCAGACTGAGTTTTAGCAGGCGAACGGTTAATCTCATCAATCAAAACAAAGTGAGAAAATATCGGACCCTTTTTAAACTCAAATTCAGAATTCTTCATGCTGAAAACTGATGTTCCCAAAATATCAGAAGGCATCAAATCTGGCGTGAATTGTATTCTGCTAAATTCCACATCAATCGTCTTCGCCAAAAGTTTTGCCGTAATGGTTTTTGCAACTCCCGGAACACCTTCAATCAAAACGTGACCGTTTGACAACAAAGCAGCCAACAGATGCTCAATCATATCATGTTGACCAACGATTACTTTGGCAATTTCAGCTTTTACTTTTTCTAAACTTTCACGCAGTTCCATCATATCAATTCGTGAGTGGAAATCGTTTTCTTTTTTCTCTAAAATGACCGGGATCGGTGGTGATGTATTTTGATTTTCTTGGTTTTCCATATTTTGTTTTTTATTTAAGCTCCGTAGGAGCGAAATGTTTGTAGTCTTGGTTGATTTTATTGGGCGGAGCTCCGTAGAGCGGCACTTTATTCACTATAAAATTCAAACATATATTTTTCATCGTATTGTATTTCAAATTTATTTAAAAGTTCAAGATATTCTTCTTTAAAACTTCTCTTTTTATGATGTTCTTCTTGATTTAAAATATAATTAACAACTTTATCAATCTGACTTTTAGAATATGAAAATGCACCATAACCTTCCTGCCAATTAAATTTTCCACTCAGCCATCTCTGTTCATTAATAAATCTTGAAGAATTTGCTTTAATGTCTCGCACAAAATCAGAAATTTTAAGATTCAAGCTATTAAAACCTACAAGAATATGAACATGGTCTGGATTTGCATGAATAGCTAATAGTTTTTGATTACTATTTTCAATAATTCCAGAAATATATCTTTGTAAAACTTCTCTATTTGAAGGAGCAATTAAATTTTGTCTCCCCTGCACAGCGAAGATAAATTGTATGTAAATCTGAATATAAGTATTTGCCATTTGTATCTCTCCTACGGAGCTCGCTTTTAAAATTCACATTAAAATTTTATTTAGCATTTCATTTAACGAATTTCTCGATCCATCTGTCTCATCCCCCAAAATTCCGCTCCTACGGAGCTCGCTTTTAAAATTCACATTAAAGTTTTATCTAGCATTACATTTATCGAATTTCTCGATCCATCTGTCTCATCCACCAAAATTCCGCTCCTACGGAGCTCGCCTGCTTGTCTTTATCTTAAAATATCATCCAAAATCTTATTCATTCTTGCCAAATCTTCCTTCATCACACTTGCATAAGGATCTTGGGCTTTTTTTATAAAAACGACAGCTTCGTTAATTGTTTCAATATTTTTACCAGTTTTTAACTGAAGTTTTTTCGCAAATTCTTCGTCTAAGTTTTGGGTATCAATCAATAAATCCATTCTTACTTTATTCAAAAAATACTGCGCTTTTTTCGCCATCATATCATGGAAGTCACCTTCCTGAAGATAGAGATTTCCAATACTTTTCACAAAATCGACTGACGTGTTTTTCAACGGTTCAAGAATAGGAACGATCCGCTGTTTTCTTTTTGCATTAAAGAATACAAACAAAATAAGTCCGCCCAACAAAAGCCACCAGGCATATTTCAGGGCAGGATTTCCTAAAATAAACCGCATGAAAAATTGCGATTCTTTCGTATTTGCTTCAACAAACCACAATGTTTCTTTATCATCAAGATAAGAAAAAACATCCTGAGCGTATTTTGTATTTCCTGATTGTAAGAGATAATAATTGGTCAAAAAAAGCGGCTCACAATGCACATAAATGGTTCCTTTTCCGAATTTTGTTTTAATAAAATTGACTTGGTCTGAATTATCTTCTTCAACCGTTTTTCCTAAAGGCTGAACCTCGGGTTTGATGTATGAAAAACCTCTCCCAGAGGGAAATTTATCAAGCTTAATAAAATCATTCTGGTATTTTTTATCGGTCAGTTTCAAAACATTTTTGTCTTCAAATGAAATCTGAGAATCGTAAAAGCCAATGCTGTCTGAGATTTCTTTCGGCATTTTGCTCATAATCAGCATCGCATCAGAGCCCTTAGATACTTCATCAAGGATTTTCTTCCATGATTGTATATCGATATCGCTTTCAATCACCAGAATATTATGAGGTTTCTTTTTATTCTGATTGTAATAATCGTAAGCGGTAACGTCTATTTTTTTTAGGTTATTCTTAAATAAATCTTTGACTTCATGATTAAAAACAAATAGTCCGAAAGGTGATTTCTCATTCACATCAAAATTCTTTCGCCAGTCTACAACCTCTTTTTTGTTAACTTCAAACAATGCCAAAATCACCATGATGATGATGAAAATTAAAGCATATATTTTGAAAGTTTTGTTCATTTTAAAATTTAATTAAGGTTTGAATGACTGATATTGTTCCTTAAATTTTGCGTAGCTCTGCTTATCGATACTGAATTCACCATACCAAACATAATCGAAAATATAAGAAAGGTTTGAAAATTCGTTTTTTAAATTCAGGACTTTTAATTCTGCTACGTAATCTTTATTAGTTTTTTCAGGATTCCAAAGGATGAGTTTTTTATCGCTGAGTTTTTTCAGGATGTATAAAAACTGATAACGAACTGCTGAACGGTAATCTTTTGAGTGCTCAAATGTGGCAATACTTTCAGGGAAATTTATTTCATGAATGTTCTCATGAAGTTCTTCTTCATTGATGACGACTTTCTTATTTCTCTTGCCGAATATGAAATTACCATTTCTGCCGATGATAAATTTAACGATAAAATACAGCAGAAAACCAACAAGAATAATGGCAAAAAGACGAATTATAGCCGTTGTAATCTGTGTCGAACTTTCTAAACTTGTCTCTCCGAAAATACTCTGTATAATCTTCAGCACTTTCTTCATCAACTTTTCCCAAAAAGATTCTCTGGGTTTGGAAGTTGAATAATCAAACTCTTCACCTTTATATCTTGACCTGATATTTTCTTTGAAATGTCTAGGATAAACAGTGTTTTCAGAAACAGGATTTTTAAGCAAAACAGAATCTGCACGGTACATATTTTTGTAATGCCCGGTACTCAAAGAATCTTCGTAGGATTCTTCATAATAATCATCATAAACAACAGTGCTGTCTAGATCCTGGGCATTTGAAAACCCAAAATAAAATACAAACAATATGAAAAGCAGGAATTTATTCATTGCTGCCAATCGTATCTATTTCTGCCAATTCTACCTGCTGATGAAGATCTCTTCTGCTGTCGTAATAGATCAGGCCTGAATTCACATACATTAAATTGGAAAGAAAAAATGAAACCAACAATGATAATCCGTACATCACAAAAAACAATATTCCCATTGCTCCTGAAAACGGATTTTGCTCAAAATTACCATCAGGTTCATTCGTCATCATCGTTGCAAAAAATATGATCATCGGAATCATCGTGAAAATGGTCGTGATCACATACATGATGATGAATAACACGAGCGTTGCACCCCAATACTTCCAATACGGAGATTTTTCTCTACCATTAGCATAAGAAAACTGAGCTCTTATAGAATAACTTAAGCTTTCAAAAAAGCCTCTTTTGCTGTTGAATACATCGTACATCAGAAAGTTTACAATGTTCATCACCGTCGGAAAAACAAACAGCATAATTGGAATTCCGATTAAAACGAGAACCAATGCATACGAAACTCCCAACACGATAAAAGCAGGCGGCGTCACGATAAAAATCATCCCAAGACAGAGAATTCCTATTTTTTTTGCGTTGTTTTTAAAGTCATTTAAAATGTCATCCATGCTGATTTTTGTTTCACCAGCCGCCAGTCTTTTCAGGTAAAAAACAGGATAGAGATAATTGACGATCATCAATACAACAAAAAGAATAAAAGTGAGCAGTCCGATAACGATGAACATTCCTAAATTGTCTCCAAAATAATTTTCTAGATAAGAGCTGTTTCCACTCATATTCGACCCGAAAATCTGCATCAAAAGCTCTCTGTAACCGAAGATAACTACAACCACCATCAGAATCAGCAAAAGCCCATTCAGAAGAATATAGTTTTTAAAATAATTCTTACCGTATACTCTGAAAAAACCGAAACTGTCACTGATGAACATTCCGAAATCTCTGTTTTTATAAAACTGCATCATGGGTTGTCACTGCGTTATTTAGTTTTTTATTAACGATAAAAGGATAGACAAAGTAATAGAATCCTATGATGGTCAGACATCCGAAAATGATGACTAAATTTAAAAATTCCGGCATCTTTAAAGCGTGTCTTGTTACGTAACCTTCAATAATTCCCGCACAGATAGTGAACGGAATGGTGCTTAAAAATATTTTAAATGAATCTTTCAATCCAATTTTTAAAGATTCAAATCTCGACAATGTTTTAGGAAAAAGTATGGACGTTCCTAAAATCAATCCGCACATCGCTTCTACAACCATGGCAAAAATTTCAAAAACTCCGTGCAGCCAGATTCCTCTTGCGCTGTCTTTTAGAGCTCCATAGTCATAGAAAAAGTACTGAAACGAACCCAACATTACAGAATTGGAAAGAAGAACGTATAACGAACCAATTCCTCCAAAAATTCCGTAGAGGTACATTTTGGCACCAACGCCAATGTTGTTTAAAGTAATTCCTATTGTGCTTCCCCAGGTCGAGCCGTTTTGATAAACGCCCACAGCATTTCCTGCTTTGATATTTTCGATGGTCGTGTTTACATAACTTTCGCCCAAAATAATATTGGCGAAATCTTTATCATAAATTGCCGACAGAACGCCCATCGCTGTAAAGAGAATAAAAAATATAAATGCATACAGCAAATATCTTCTGTACTGAAACACCAAAAGCGGAACTTCAGTTTTGAAAAAATACAGCATTCTGTTTTCTTCAACCCGTTTGGTCTTATAAATTTTCTGAAAAATCTGAGATGATAAGTGGTTAAGATAAACCGTCGTATTACTTTTCGGGTAATACGTCTGGGCAAAAGAAAGGTCATTAATCAAATTAATATACAGCGAAGACAGGTCGTCAGGATTTTTTTTAATTTTCCCTTGAATAACCTGTTCGATTCCCAACCATTTTTCTTTATTTTGTTTAATAAAATAAACTTCTCTCATAATTGTAAGGCTAAAATAATAAAAATTATGTCTCAAATTGCGATTAATACCTCACAAAATGTAAATATTAACTTTAACATTTCAAGTATTGGTGAAAGGTTCCTTGCCTTCCTCATCGATTCTGTGATTAAGATTGCTTACGGCATTGCTATTTTGTATCTTTTTTTCAGCGTTTTTGATTTGGGATATATTTTAAATGGCCTCGATAACTGGTCACAGGGTGCTGTTTACAGCATTCTTCTTTTCCCGACAGTCATTTATCCTGTTGTTTTAGAAAGCTTGATGGAAGGGCAAACTTTAGGAAAAAAAGTAATGAAAATCCGTGTGGTGAAAATCGATGGATATCAGGCGGGTTTTGGAGATTACCTTATTCGATGGGTTTTTCGAGTGATTGATGTTTCTGTTTTAATTGTAGGTTTTATTACGATGATTGTAACAAAAAACAACCAGCGTTTTGGAGACATTGCCGCTGGAACTGCCGTTATTTCATTAAAAAACAACATCAATATTTCTCACACAATTTTAGAAAATCTACAAACAGATTATGTTCCTACTTTCCCGCAGGTGATCGGCTTAAGTGATAATGACATGAGAATTATTAAAGATAATTATTTGAAAGCCTTAAAAATCGATGACAGACAAATTATCACCAAACTTTCAGACAAAATAAAAGGAATTCTTAAGCTGGAAGTTGATCCTACAAAAATGACTGAAAGGCAGTTTATTGGTGTTGTGATCAAAGATTACAATTATTATACGGGGAAAGATTAGTCTAAATTCTCCATAAATGCACGAATTTTAATTGTTACTATTTTTCGCTTAAACGTATTCTTAATCTGATTTTAGTGATGAATATTTGAGAATTCGTTGCAAGAAAGTTAATAGTCTGCAAATCGGTTCAATTTTTGTAAATTTTAAAACAAAATCAAACGTATGCAATTCGAAAATAATAAATCAGGAAACGGCGGAGTGATTACCCTCAGCAACGAGATAAAAGAAGTCGGAAGATTAACCTACACGATATTTCCGGAAGAGAACAAACTGATTATCTCATTTGTGCTCGTTCACCCAGAATTTGAAGGTCGTGGAATGGGAAAATTTCTAGTGGAAGAAGCCATTAAATTCTCAAGAGAAAACAAATGGAACGTTTATCCGCACTGTTCTTACGCAAGATCCGTAATGAAAAGAATGAATGATGTAGAAGACATTCTCCTAGAACGTTAAAACATCATTCAGAATGATATCCTCAATGTCATCAGGATAATTTACTTTAAAATGAATATCAGAATGTACCCAATTTCTAATCTCCTCAACATTCAGTATTTTAGAGTTGGGTATTCCCATTTTATCTAAAGCACAGGCATTACATTCTTGCTCATATTGATTATGGATCGGGATTACGAACAATTTTTTATCCATAAAAAGAGCTTCTGCCGGTCCTTCAAAGCCTGCATTGCAAAGAATTCCGTCACAACTTTCAAAACATTCTAAGAAATGTGTTTCGTCAATCGGATAAATTTCAACGTTATTTGTCTTATTGTGAATGTTGGTATATTTTGAAAATACTTTCCATTCAACAGGAATCTGGCTTAAAACTTTTGTGATATTTTCATCTGAAAAACTGGGAAGATAAACCACATAAAATCCCTTTTTTGCAGGATTTAAATTTCTGATTTTTCTTCTGATAACAGGCTTTTTGATTTGTGAATGATAATTGTCAAAATGAAAACCAATTTTATCTTTACTCGGACAGTAATGCTCTAAAACCATTTCGCCAAATAAATCTTTTTTGTCTGGTTTTGGCGTTTCCTTAAAACTCATCGAAGCCTGATGGCTTAATTCAAGCATTTTTATGTTTCTCAACTTGCAAGCCCAGCCTGTAAGCGGTTCGTAATCATTGATAATCAAATGATATTGACTCAACTCTATTTGTCGGATTGTATTGATTGCTTCGAGAAAATTATTTTCAAAAAGAATTTTTTTATACGAAATTCCACCTGTTTTATTGTAAAGCAGAGAAACTCCTCGATGCTTAAAATCTATCGGGAAATCTGTTTTCAGCTGAGATTGATGACCGCTGATCAAGGTATCTACAGATGCATATTTTTTTAAAATAGGAATGATCTCCTGAGCTCTCGCAACATGGCCGTTTCCTGTTCCCTGAAAAGCGTATAAAATTTTCATCTTAGGTAAATTGGGTAACTATTTTTAAAAGATCAGAATTATTCATATCCTGAATTTCTTCGGTTTCATCATCTTTTAATAAATGCTGATACTCTTCGTAATGAAAGATTTTCCATTCGCCATCATTGTATTCTAAAGCAGAAAGATTTTCAATCCAGTCCCCTGAATTTAGATAAGTGCAGGAACCTTTTTTATTCGTTACTTCACGAATTTGTGGCTGATGAATGTGTCCGCAGATGACAAAGTCGTATCCGTTATCAATGGCAAGTTCAGAAGCTGTCAGTTCAAAATCACCAATATATTTAACTGCTTTTTTAACGTTGTTCTTAATTTTTTTTGAAAATGAATATTTCTCCTTACCCATTTTGTCCAGAAACCAATTCACCACATTATTAATGACAATCAAAAGATCATAGCCTTTACCTCCCAATTTAGCAATCCATTTCGAATGCTGAACAGATGCGTCGAAAACATCGCCATGAAAAATCCAGGTTTTCTTTTCGTTTAAATTTAAGCAAAGTTTATTGATAACTTTTAGCTTACCCAATTCAAAATCGGTAAACTTCCTGAACATTTCATCGTGATTGCCTGTGATGTAGTAAACATCGGTAGTTTTTGTGGCAAATGAAATGATTTTTTTGATCACTTTAAGATGAGGCTTAGGGAAGTAAGACTTTTTGAATTGCCATATATCAATAATATCACCATTTAAAACTAATGTTTTCGGCTGAATAGAATTGAGATATCTCAACAGTTCTTTAGCTTTACATCCGTATGTTCCCAAGTGTACATCCGAAATAACAACCAATTCAACGTTTCTTTTCATTTACAGATTGCTTTATAACCATATAAACAGACCTATTATCATTAATTTCGATCAGTAACAGTGTAAATATGATTTAATGCAAAGAAACTACATGAAAATGAACTGTACATGAATCGTATATTATTTTTACGACTCTAGGATCCTACTGACAAAAAATAGCCACGAACACACAAATGCAATTCTTAATATTTTCCTTTGAATGAAAACTTCAACGGATTCAAGATTTGATCATTCGTGTATTCGTGGCAAAAATTATTAGTGCAAACGGACAGTCACATTATTTTATAATGAATCTAGCAACTCATCTGTAATTTCCATGTTGTGATAAACATTTTGTACGTCGTCATCCTCTTCAAAACGGTCAAGCATTTTCATATTGGCTTTAAACTGCTCTGGAGTAACTTCTTTAATATTGTTTGGAATTCTTTGAAGTTCTGCACTTTTCACTTCAATTTTTAATTCATCCAATTTTTGAGATAATGATCCGAAGTCTTCAAATGCTGTAGTAATCATCACTTCCTCGTCATCTTTTTCTACATCTTCCGCTCCCCCATCAATCATTTCCATTTCAAAATCATCCCAATCCATTTTAATTTGTGCCAGATCAATACTGAAAATCCCTTTTCTGTCGAAGACAAAAGCCAATTCACCATTCTTTCCTAAGTTACCGTCAAACTTGTTGAAAATTGCTCTTACGTTAGCAACAGTTCTTGTGGTATTGTTCGTTGTACACTCAACGAAAAATGCAACACCACCTTGTCCGTAACCTTCATAGTTGATCTCTTCATAGTTTTCAGCATCTGCACCACTTGCCTTCTTGATCGCTCTTTCAACGTTATCTTTTGGCATATTGGCACCCTTAGCATTTTGGATGCATCTTCTCAATGCCGGATTCGCTTCAGCATCAGGACCACCGGCTTTTACCGCTAGGGCAATGTCTTTACCAATTTTAGAAAAAGTTTTGGCCATTTTATCCCAGCGTGCCATTTTCGAAGCTTTTCTATATTCAAATGCTCTTCCCATTTTATATTTTAAATTTTCACAAAATTACTCAAAATCAACAACAAAAAAAATACCCCCGGAAAATCCGGAGGTATTTATTATTTAGAAAAATTAATTATTTTCTTTTTTTAACTACTTTTTTCTTAGTAGCTTTTTTTACTGGAGCTTTTTTCACTGGAGCATCTTCGTAATCTCTTTTCTTAAGAGCATTCCATTCAGCAGCATCTTCAACAGCAGTTACAACAACTTTTCTGTCTACTTGTCTTTCAGCATCAGTAGCTTTTTCAGAAACTGTAGCTTTAGCTTCACCAACACCGATAGATTTAAGAGCGTTAGCATCTACACCTCTTGCATCCAAAGCAGCAACTACCGCAGCAGCTCTTTCTCTAGATAATTTCAAGTTGTAAGCTTCAGCACCTTTAGCATCAGTTCTACCTTCTAATAAGTAGTTACCTCCGTCTTTCTTAATCAAATCAGCAGCAGCATCTAAAGCACCTTTAGAGTCAGCTTTAATTGTAGCTTTGTTGAAATCAAAGAATACACTTCCGAAGCTTTGCTCTAATTCAATAGCAGTTTGCTTCTTAGGCTTAGGACATCCGTTGTATTCTGGAAGACCTGGAACAGTAGGACATGCATCATCTTTATCTAAGATACCGTCACCGTCTGTATCTGGCCAAGGACAACCATTGTTTTCTGCAGGACCTGCAACTGTAGGACAAGCATCATCTTTGTCGATTACACCGTCACCGTCTGTATCTGGCCAAGGACAACCGTTGTTTTCAACCGGACCAGCAACATCTGGACACTGATCGTCTTTATCTGGAACTCCATCTCCGTCAGTATCAGGACATCCTTGGAATTCTGGTAAACCTGGTGTATCTGGACATAAATCGTCTTTATCTAAGATACCATCCTTATCTCTATCTCTGTTTCCGAATCTAAAGTTCAAAGAAGCAGAAGCTTGCCAGAAGTTAGCAACTGTTGATTTGTCACCAGGAGTTGACACGTAATCTCCCTGTACACCAAGACCGAAGTTCTTAGTCAACCAGAAGTTAACACCAGCACCACCAGCAACAGCAAAGTGATTAGCTTTACCATTTTCGTTACCATTTTCACCGTTTGAAACAGTTACGCCATTAGCATCAACTCTTGGGAAAGTAAGAGCAGTATAGTCATGTCTAAGGTAGTTAGCACCTACTCTTAAATATGGATCAAACCAAGACTCTTCATTCCAAAGAAGACCTGCAGCTTTTGCTTGGAAACCAAGACCAGTCATTAACATGAATTCTTTACCCATGTTGAATCTTTGGTTCTCAACGTTACCAACAGTAGTCTGCCAGTCGATTACCAAACCTTTACCAATGTTTCTTGCAACTGTAAGTTTAGATAATGGTGGAGTGATTGAGAAGTTGTTCATATTGAACATTGTCTTCGTCAAATTTTTCGCAGCAAAAGTGTTACTGAAATTACTTCCCTGTGCCATATGGTTCTCTGCGTGAGCACCAACTCCGATTAACCACGGATTATTGGTAGTCTGAGCGAACACAGTAGAGGCAACAGTAAGCGCCAATGCTGAAATTCCTAATTTTAGATTTTTCATAGAATTAAATGATTAAATAATTGATATTGCAAAATAAATATAATTTTTCTTTATAAACAAAGTTTTCAGGATGATTTTTAACTTTTCTTTAATATTCTATCGAGGGTTCGTTTACTTTCTCTATCTTTTATTGCTTCTCTTTTATCAAAAAGCTTTTTCCCTCTTCCCAACGCTATCAGAACTTTAGCTTTGCCTTTATCGTTGATATATAATTTTAAAGGTATAATTGTGTTACCTGCATCTTTGAGTTTTTTTTCTAGTTTTAACAATTCTCTTTTGTGCAACAGCAACTTTCGTTCCCTTTTTGTTTTGTGGTTGTAAAAAGTTCCTAATTTATATTCATCAATCATCATGTTAATGATGTACAATTCCCCATCAATAAACTGACAGAAGGCTTCTGTGATAGATGCTTTAGAAGAACGCAAAGATTTTATTTCGGTTCCGGTAAGCACCATTCCGGCCTCCATTTCTTCTATAAATTCGTATTCAAAACGTGCTCTTCTGTTAAATATATTAACTGTTTTTTCAATCTTCATATCTAAATTTTTATTCCAGTGATATATAAAAATACCACACATTAAAAACTTGAGTATTACAATATTATAATTACCCGATTTCTTTTCGTAATTTTGCACCAAATTTACAAACTATATGTTAACAGTATCTAACTTATCTTTACAATTTGGGAAAAGAGTTCTTTTTGACGAGGTAAACATCATGTTTACCAAAGGAAACTGCTACGGAATCATCGGAGCAAATGGAGCAGGAAAGTCTACATTCCTTAAAATACTAACAGGCAAGCAAGATCCAACCACAGGACATGTATCTCTGGAACCTGGCAAAAGAATGTCGGTTTTGGAACAGGATCACTTTGCGTATGATCAATATACAGTTCTTGAAGCTGTTTTAAGAGGAAATAAGAAATTATTCGAAATAAAAGAAGAGATGGATGCTTTGTATGCCAAAGAAGACTTCTCTGATGAAGATGGAATCAAAGCTGGGGAATTAGGCGTTGTCTACGATGAAATGGGCGGATGGAACTCAGAATCTGATGCACAAACCATGCTATCAAACGTGGGTATCAAAGATGATATGCACTGGCAAATGATGAGTGAATTAGAGAACAAGGACAAAGTAAAAGTTCTTTTGGCTCAGGCACTTTTCGGGAATCCTGATGTATTGATCTTGGATGAACCTACGAATGACTTGGATATCGACACCATCGCTTGGTTAGAAGATTTCCTGGCAGATTACGAAAATACGGTAATCGTTGTATCTCACGACCGTCACTTCTTGGATACGGTTTGTACGCACATCGGAGATTTAGATTATGCTAAATTAAATCTTTATACTGGTAACTACTCTTTCTGGTATCAGGCTTCTCAGTTAGCGACAAGACAGAGAGCTCAGGCTAACAAAAAAGCAGAAGAGAAGAAGAAAGAACTGCAGGACTTCATCGCAAGATTTAGTTCAAACGTTGCAAAAGCTAAACAGGCAACTGCAAGAAAGAAAATGATCGATAAATTGAACATCGATGATATTAAACCATCTTCAAGAAGATATCCAGCAATTATTTTCGAAATGGAAAGAGAAGTTGGAGATCAGATTTTAGATGTTAAAGGTTTAGAAAAAACAAAAGACGGAGAATTACTCTTCTCAAATATCGATTTAAACCTTAAAAAAGGAGATAAAGTTGCCATCATTTCTAAAAACTCTTTAGCAATTACAGAATTTTTTGAAATCTTAGCTGGAAATAATCAGGCAGACAAAGGAAATGTTGCATGGGGAGTTACAACAAACCAATCTCATATGCCTCTAGATAACACAACCTTTTTCCAGGAAGATATCAACTTGGTAGACTGGTTGAGACAATTTACTAAAAATGACGAAGAGCGTCATGAGGAATTTATGAGAGGATTCTTAGGAAGAATGCTATTTTCTGGTGATGAAGCATTAAAGTCTTGTAAAGTACTTTCTGGAGGTGAAAAAATGAGATGTATGTTTAGCAGAATGATGCTTCAGAAAGCCAATGTATTGCTGTTGGATGAACCCACCAACCACTTAGATCTTGAAAGTATTACGACATTGAACAACTCTTTGTCAAACTTCAAAGGAAATCTTCTATTATCGTCTCATGACCACGAAATGCTACAGACAGTTTGTAACAGAATCGTTGAATTGACTCCAAAAGGAATTATCGACAGAGAAACCACGTACGATGAATACCTTGCAGATAAAAAGATCAAAGAATTGAGAGAGAAAATGTATTCTTAATTAGAATTACATTAAAATATTTAATCAGGGTAGATTTTTCTATCCTGATTTTTTTTTATAATATTTAAAGAAATAAAACATCAAAGCTTTTATAAATTTCTATTCAATAAATAACATGATTCATAAAAAATATTCTTAATGAGCTATTTCCAGCTCTCCACTGTATCTTTTTTGTGCCTGTGCTCTTGCCGGATAACAAAAAAGGATGCCGTTTCGATCCGGGCTAGGGATGACAACATACTTACATTACTTGTCAAAGCGGTCATTTTTTTAACATTTTTAAGTATTGATTGTTGATGGCTGATGGCTGATGGTTGATGGTTGATGGTTGATGGTTAGCAAAATTACATTTTGTAACACCATTTTACGACTAGTGGAGATGAAAGTATTTCTCATCAAAATTTGAAATCAATTGTGAAAAAACTATCAATAATCTTCCAATACGTATAATTGTCTGCCAAAGCCGCAGAGCGGCGACCTGTCAATAGAATACAAACACAACTCACTAGAAGTTGGAGCTCCGCAGGAGCGACCTTTAAGGTGGTGTATAGAGATTATCTTGAATGTAAACTTTTGAATACCAAATTATTTAAACAAAAAAAGTCTCCTACATTATTTGGAGGAGACTTTTAAGTGTCAGGTTTCAGGTTTTAATTGTTTACCTGCTTGTGTTTAGAGCAAAAAAAAAGTCTCATACATTGCTGTATGAGACTTTTAAATAAA